>Ga0304730_1000013_pt1:2500-259362 | contig 259362 bp, 232 predicted proteins | sample M_130628_MF_Meta_FD_190474 | JGI IMG/M metagenome (GOLD analysis project Ga0304730, IMG submission 190474) | Freshwater microbial communities from Lake Montjoie, Canada to study carbon cycling - M_130628_MF_MetaG (v2) (version 2) | ecosystem: Environmental > Aquatic > Freshwater >...
GTGGGTTTGCTTCTCTCTTACGAGAGATACTATACCTTCAGTATAGTGGGTTGTCCCATTCGGAAATCTAGGGATATAATGAGTATTTGCCTCTCCCCCTAGCTTATCGCAGCTTATCACGTCCTTCATCGCCTTCAAGAGCCAAGGCATCCTCCATGCGCCCTTATTTACTTTCTTATGTTATGCTTACGCATCATAATATTTATTATTTTTTTGTCTTGATCATACATAACATCACTGTTACGTACTCTCGTGTCTTTCTCAATATGTCAAAGAACTGGTTTTTTAATTAGTCAATATATCTATTAGACAATGTAACAATTAAAAAAATAAAAACCTTTAATTAGCAATTGTCTCATCGAGACATTATCTAATAAAATTGGTGGAGAATAACGGATTCGAACCGTTGACCCCCTGCGTGCAAGGCAGGTGCTCTAGCCAGCTGAGCTAATCCCCCAATTGCGAGTTTGTTTGTAGTCCCGAACGGATTTGAACCGTTGACCCCTACATTATCAGTGTAGTGCTCTAACCAACTGAGCTACGGGACTATTTAATTACGCCATTTGACAACTTGACAATTTGATAATTACTTTTCAAATCAACTCATTGTCTCATCGACTCATTGTCCGTACCTCATAGTTAAAGCCCACTTGGCTCGTTTTTGGGTTTTGTTTTTTAATTCCAGTTAAATAATTGATTCCAAAAAAAATAGCAGTATAACTCGTAAAAGAGTTTACATCCACACTAGACTCTTCTCCAGAAAGGAGGTATTCCAGCCGCACCTTCCGGTACGGCTACCTTGTTACGACTTAACACCAGTTATCAAGTTTACCCTAGGCAGCGCCTTTCAGCTACCGACTTTAGATACCCTCAACTTCCATTGTTTGACGGGCGGTGTGTACAAGGCCCGGGAACGTATTCACCGCGCCATTGCTGATGCGCGATTACTAGCGAATCCAGCTTCATGAAGTCGAGTTGCAGACTTCAATCCGAACTGAGATCGGTTTTTAGAGATTAGCATCACATCGCTGTGTAGCTGCCCGTTGTACCGACCATTGTAGCACGTGTGTAGCCCTGGACGTAAGGGCCGTGATGACTTGACGTCGTCCCCACCTTCCTCACCGTTTGCACGGGCAGTTTCGTTAGAGTTCCCGACATAACTCGCTGGTAACTAACAATAGGGGTTGCGCTCGTTGCGGGACTTAACCCAACACCTCACGGCACGAGCTGACGACAGCCATGCAGCACCTAGTTTCGCGCCATTGCTGGAAGATCCCTTTCAGGACCGGTCGCTAACTTTCAAGCCCAGGTAAGGTTCCTCGCGTATCATCGAATTAAACCACATGCTCCTCCGCTTGTGCGGGCCCCCGTCAATTCCTTTGAGTTTCACCGTTGCCGGCGTACTCCCCAGGTGGATTACTTATCGCTTTCGCTTGGTCGCTGACGGTCATATTGCCAACAACGAGTAATCATCGTTTACGGTGCGGACTACCAGGGTATCTAATCCTGTTTGATCCCCGCACTTTCGTGCCTCAGCGTCAGTTATAGTTTCGTTAGCTGCCTTCGCAATCGGTGTTCTATGACATATCTAAGTATTTCACCACTACATGTCATATTCCGCCAACGTCATCTATACTCTAGACCTGCAGTATCAATGGCAGTTTCTCAGTTAAGCTGAGAGATTTCACCACTGACTTACAAGTCCGCCTACGCACCCTTTAAACCCAATGAATCCGGATAACGCTTGCATCCTTCGTCTTACCGCGGCTGCTGGCACGAAGTTAGCCGATGCTTATTCTTACCATACTATCAACCTTCCACACGTGGAAGGGTTTTCTCTGGTATAAAAGCAGTTTACGACCCATAGGGCCTTCATCCTGCACGCGGCATGGCTGGTTCAGAGTTGCCTCCATTGACCAATATTCCTTACTGCTGCCTCCCGTAGGAGTCTGGTCCGTGTCTCAGTACCAGTGTGGGGGTTAGTCCTCTCAGATCCCCTACTGATCGTTGCCTAGGTGAGCCGTTACCTCACCTACTAGCTAATCAGACGCATACTCATCTTCAACCGTCGGAACTTTCAATATAAAATGATGCCATCTCATATATTACGGGGTATTAATCTCTCTTTCGAAAGGCTATCCCCCTGTTGAAGGTAGATTGTATACGTGTTACGCACCCGTGCGCCGGTCGCCACCAAATATTGCTATTCGTGCTGCCCCTCGACTTGCATGTATTAAGCCTGCCGCTAGCGTTCATCCTGAGCCAGGATCAAACTCTCCATTGTAAAAGTAATTTGATCTAGATATTCATATCTAGGAATGTCTGTTCAGGGTCTAGCATGTATTTTATAAAGCAAGTATCACTACTCACTTATTTCAGATGTACTCTCTTTTAGTTTGAGTTACCTGCTACATTTTTTTGGTTTCAATTTTTTCAAAGAACTTACTTGACTTCACAGTCAAATCAATTTTATATCTTCATTATCATCCTATCTCTAAAACAATAATCAATTTCTTAATGAACGTCCGCCTTTTTACTTTGCGGGGTGCAAAAGTACAAATCCTTTTTCACTCCACCAAATTTATTTTAAAAATATTTAATCTTTCTTAAAAATAAACTTTTTTTAACTTCTCTATATCAATTAACGGGTCGCAAAAGTAACTATTCTTTTCCATTCCGCCAAAACTTTTAAAGAAAAAATAACTTTTATTTAAATCCTAAAACTATCTCTTATTCAAATAACGGGGTGCAAAAATAACACTTTTTTCTTTACTAACTACTTTTTTTTGCTTTTTTTCATTCAAAAAAAATTATTAATCCATCGAGTAGATATAAGTAGTCTGATTGTCATTGATTGGATTTAAGTAATGCATCGTCTTATCAATAAAAATTGGTTTTAAATAAAAAAACAAAATACATTCCTAAATTTACATCCGATTGAAAAAACTATTTACATATATCTTTTTAATGATGAGCACCTGTTTGTTTTCACAAGTGGATAAAAAATCATTTATAAAAAAAACCCAAGATCCTATCCATATTGACGGCGTATTAGACGAACCTATCTGGAAACAATGTGAAAAAATTACAGATTTTTGGCAAAATTTTCCATATGATACTTGTTTAGCGAAATCAAAAACAGATGTTTACATGACATATAATGAAAAATCCATTTTTATTGCTGCAATTTGTTATGATTCACTACCTGGAAATTATGTTATTCAATCTCTAAAACGCGATTTTTCTTACCCAGTAAGTGATGCTTTTGTTGTTACGATCGATCCGTTTTCGGATAAACAAAACGGTTTTAGTTTTGGAGTAAATCCATATGGAGTGCAACGCGAAGGACTCATCTCAAATGGCGGAGGACAAGGTGTAACGACCAATTGGGATAATAAATGGCATACTGAAGTCAAAAGAAATAAGGGTAACTGGACAGTTGAAATGGAAATTCATTTTAAATCTATAAGATACAAACCAAACTTAACAACATGGAATATAAATTTTGCAAGAAATGATTTGAAGCGAAATGAAAATTCAACTTGGAGTAAAGTACCCCGCCAATTTAATATAGCAACATTAGCCTTTTCGGGTGATTTAAAATGGGATAATCCTCCAAAAAAAGCTGGCAAAAATATATCAATTATCCCTTATGCTATTGGAAAAATAAGTAAAGATTTTGCAACGAAAACAGACACGAAGTATGAAGGAAATTTTGGAGGTGATGCTAAAATTGCGTTATCATCTTCAATGAATTTAGACATAACAGTAAATCCGGATTTTTCTCAAGTTGATGTAGATAGACAAATTACAAATTTAACTCGTTTCAGTTTGGTATTCCCAGAGCAAAGACAGTTTTTTATTGAAAATAGTGATTTATTTGCCAGCTTCGGATTTAGACAAATGCGCCCGTTTTTTTCCAGAAGAATTGGCATCGGTAGTACAAATCCTATTCCAATAATTGCAGGAGTTCGCTTAAGTGGTAAGCCCAATAAAAACTGGAGAGTTGGCGTTATGAATGTTCAAACAGCCAAAACAAAGGATAACAATATCGATGTGTTTAGTCAAAATTATTTTGTTGGTGCAGTACAACGTAATGTATTCAAAAGATCTAACATAGCCATGATATTTGTTAATCGCCAACAATTTGATACAAGTCAATATTCTAAAACTAATTTTAATAGGGTAATAGGTTTAGATTATAATCTGGCAAGTGCGAATAATAAATGGAACGGAAAATTTTTCTTTCATCATTCGTTATCTAACAAAAATAATAATGATGCATACTCTCATGCCTCTTGGCTAAATTATTCAAGTCAAAAATTATCTTTCATGTGGAATCATGAATACATGAATAAAAACTATAACGCAGAAACAGGCTTCACACCGCGAATTTTTCAAACCGACGTAAGTAAAGGATTGACGACTCGAAACACTTATTGGAGGTTAGAACCAAGCGTTAATTATTTCTTTTATCCTAAAAATTCAATCATTAATAAAATGGGGCCAAGCTTGTATATGGATTATTATGCAAACAGCAGTTATACAACCACTGATGTTTTGGCTCAAATTGGTTATGATATTAACTTAACAAGCACAGCAGCATTTTCATTGGATTACAACACATACTACACAAAACTCATTTATCCAACAGATGTTACATTTTCCGGAAAAACGCCCATTGACGTTGCATCCTACCAATATCGTGAAATTGCTTTCAGCGTAAAAAGTAATCAACGTAAAACTTTAAATACAACCATTGGTGGAACATATGGAAGTTATTTTAACGGTTCTAAATTATCATATAACGCAGATGTTCTGTTTAGAAAACAACCATACCTTATTCTTGGATTAAGTTATACGCATAACGAAATCATGATGCCACATTTAAATAACAAAGTTGTTTTGGATTTAATAGGCCCGAGAATAGAATTATCATTTACTAGAAGCCTATTCTTTACAACTTTTTTGCAGTATAATAGTCAAATACAAAACTTTAATGTCAATGCAAGGCTACAATACCGTTTTAATCCAATGAGTGATGTATTCATAGTGTATTCTGACAATTATGTCTCTGATACGTTTAAACAGAAAAATAAAGCGATCGTTTTGAAATTAATTTATTGGATAAATTGATTTTATAAAACCAAACTAATCAAAAAAGACAAAGATGAAGAAACATGCTATTGTTATTGGCTCCGGAATTGGTGGCTTAGCTGCCTCAGTTCGATTAGCTTGCGAAGGTTATAGAGTAGACGTATTTGAGGCAAATGATTTTATTGGAGGAAAAATAAACAGTAAAACAATAAGTGGCTATCGTTTTGATATGGGACCATCTGTTTTTACTGGGCCTGAATACATTCAAGAATTATTTGAATTATGTGGTGAAAATTTTTCAGAATTTAAATATCAAAAACTATCTCATTCATTTAATTATTTTTTTGAGGATGGCCTACAAATAAGTCTTCCTGCAGATAAAGAAAAATTAGTTGATGAACTGTCTGAAAAATTAAACGAATCAAAATCTGTATTAAAAAGTTATTTAGAAAAAGCTGAGTTAAATTACAACTTAATTTCTCCTTTATTCATTGAAAAATCACTTCATCGCTTTAAACATTTATTAAATAAAACATTATTAAAAGCGTTGATTTATATTCCGAAATATAAGCTCAACAGTACAATGAATGGTGAAAATGCTACTACATTTAAAAATCCGAAAACTGTTCAATTATTCAATAGATACGCTACATATAATGGAAGTAATCCTTATGAAGCGCCGGCTATGTTAAATATGATTCAGCATTTAGAATTGAATGTAGGTGTTTTTTTACCAGAAAAAGGAATGGTTCAAATTGTTGATACTGTTTACCATTTAGCTGTGAAAAAAGGCGTGACCTTTCATTTGAACGAAGCCATCACAAAAATAAATATTGAAAATAAACAGATAAAAGGTGTTACTTCAAACAAGACATACTACCCTACTGATGTGGTTATTAGTAATATGGATGTTTCTTTGACCTACGAAAAATTAATGCCTGAAATAAAACAACCTATTAAAATTTTAAGCCAAGAAAAATCAAGTTCTGCTATCGTTTTTTATTGGGGAATCAAAAAAGAATTTAAAGAATTAGGCGTACATAATATTTTATTTTCAGGCGATTCTGAAAAAGAGTTTGATGCTATTTTTAAAACTAAAAAGCAATATAACGACCCAACTATTTACATTAACATCACGTCAAAGCAAATTAAATCAGACGCTCCAATACATTGCGAAAATTGGTTTGTTATGATAAACTCAGCAATCAATCATAACCAAAATTGGGATGAAGAATTAAAACACATAAAGCAACATGTTGTCAAAAAAATAAATAAACTATTAAATACAACGATTGAAGATTATATTGAATGCGAAGAAATACTTCACCCCGGAATTATTGAAAAAAGATATTCTGGAAAATTCGGTTCAATATATGGTAATGCTTCAAACAATAAATACGCCGCTTTTTATAGACACCCAAATTACAGTAAAGAAATAAAAGGACTTTATTTTGCTGGTGTCACCGTTCATCCTGGTGGTGGCATTCCTTTGGCACTAAACTCAGCAAAAATAGCCATTGAATGCTTAAAAGAAGATTTAACTAAATAAAAAAACGATAATTGAACTAAATCAATTATCGTTTTTGAAAATTACTTTTTTAATTTATTTTTTAGCGTCCTCTAAAAATTGTGCTAATCCTTTATCAGTTAAAGGATGATTTAATAAAGACATAATTGCACCTAATGGAGCTGTAATAACATCAGCACCAATTTGCGCACATTGTATAATATGCATTGGATGACGAACAGATGCTGCTAAAATTTGAGTTTCGTAGGCGAAATTATCAAAAATAACACGAATCTCTTCGATTAAACGCATACCATCCGTGCTTACATCATCTAAACGTCCAACAAATGGCGAAACATACGTTGCTCCAGCTTTTGCAGCTAACAATGCTTGCCCTGCAGAAAAAACCAATGTGCAATTTGTTTTAATTCCTTTGTCGCTAAAATATTTGATTGCTTTGATGCCATCTTTTATCATGGGGATTTTTACAACAATACGTTCATGTAAATCAGCTAAAATTTCGCCCTCTTTAATCATACCCTCAAAATCAGTCGCAATAACTTCTGCACTCACATCTCCAGTTGTGATGTTACAAATATCAACATAATGTTTCAAAATATTATTTTGTCCTTTAATGCCTTCTTTAGCCATTAAACTAGGGTTTGTGGTTACACCATCTAACACACCTAAATCTTGTGCTTCTTTAATTTGGTCTAAATTTGCAGTATCAATAAAAAATTTCATAGTTGTGGGTTTAATTTATTTTTTTGTAAATTTAGGCATAAGCAACTTACTACAAAGCAATGTTTGTATATTGTTTACATTTTTTAAAACTTAATAAAAAAATAAACGTCTTAGGGAACATAAGCCCGATAAATTAAACTAACAACATGAGCTCTCCATCAACCATAAAATGTCCAAACTGTAAACACGAATTTCAATTAGGCGAAGCGATTTCGTCTGAAATTGAAGCCTCTATCAAGGCGCGCTATATGGATCGTTTCAATAAAGATCAAAAACTAATTGCTGAAAAAGAAAAAGAATTTGAACTAAAAATTGAGCAATTAAAAAAACAAGAAGAAAACCAAGAACAGATTATTGCTGATAAAATTAAACTTCAAAAAGGTGTTTTAGAAGAAGAGGCTATAAAAAAAGCAGCCTCGGAAATGCACATGCAAATGGAATTGCTAAATAAAGAATTAACAGAAAAAGCTCATAAATTAAAGGAAAGTCAAGATAAAGAACTCGCCTTTTTATTAAAAGAAAAAGAAATGCAAGCAAAAGAGGCCGAGCTTGAAATTACGATACAAAAAAAATTACAAGCCGAAAGAGAACAATTTTCGGAAACGATTAGAAAACAAGAACAAGAAAAAACATTGTTGAAAGACAAAGATTACCAATTAAAAATGCTTGAATTACAAAAGCAATTGGAAGATCAAAAAAAATTAACGGAAGAAATGGTTCGTAAGCAAGGGCAAGGATCTATGCAATTGCAAGGTGAAGTGCAAGAAATTGCTTTAGAAGATTTATTAAAAGCAACCTTTCCATTTGATGTGATTGAAGAAGTTGGAAAGGGAGTGCGTGGAGCCGATGCAATACAAACCGTTAGAAATAATTTAGGCAATGCCTGTGGTAAAATAATTTATGAAAGTAAAAATACAAAAGCTTTTGGTGGCGATTGGATTGACAAATTAAAACATGATATGCGTCACACACAAGCTGACATTGCTGTGATTGTGACCGAAACCATGCCAAAAGACATGGATAGTTTTGGAATGAAAGACGGCGTATGGGTTTGCACATTTACTCAAATAAAATCGTTGGCATTTGTATTAAGAGATAGTTTAATAAAAATAAACTCAGCCGTAGCAAGCCAAGAAAATAAAGGAGATAAAATGAGTATGCTTTATTCCTATTTAACAGGAACTGAATTTAGACAGCAAATAGAAGCTATTGTAGAAGGTTTTACCGAATTGCAAGATGGCATACAAAAAGAAAAAAACGCCATGCAAAAAATTTGGAAAGAGCGCGAAAAACAATTAGAAAAAGTGTTATTGAATACAACCAATTTTTACGGCTCCGTGAAAGGCATTGCTGGTAATGCCATTGGCGATATTAAACTATTAGAACTAGGCGATTAAACTTAAAATTCGCTATTTTTATTTAATATTTCCCAAGTATGATCGCCTAACATTTTTACTGTTCCAATGTAACTTAATGTTTCTGGGATTTTTCCCCAATCTTCAGGACCAATTAATAATAATTTAAATTTTTCTTCTTTTTTGTAAAGATGATATATTTGGCTGATAATTGGCTCAAACGATAAATCAGCTTGGTAAATTTGTTCAGACATATCAACGCGGTCTTTCAAATCATTAGCTTGTTTGATTAACAACTCAACTTGTTTTTGTAATTGAGACATTTGTATATTCGTTTGCTCACGCATGGCTGTTAATGCCCGTGATTTAATTTTGCCCGTATCCTCGGGTTTAATCACAACACCGCCAACGTGATGAGAATAAGGCAATAATCCTGGGTTTTCAGCAACCTTATCTTTATCTATCGGATTTACAAATTCCATGAGCAACTTAATTTAAATTATTTTCTAATATATGACTAACAACAGTTAATGTCAAATGTTGTTTAAAAATTGGACTTATTTTGACTAAAAAAGGGTAAATTAGTTTCTTTAAAATCAACCAAGTATTGCAAGGTAAAGAAGATATTTATTTCTATCTCAAAAAATATTGGGGATATGATACATTTCGTCCATTGCAAGAAGATATTATTCTTTCGGCATTAAATAATACGGATACTTTAGCTTTATTACCAACAGGTGGAGGAAAATCACTATGTTTTCAATTACCAGGTTTAGCGCGTGGTGGAACGTGCTTAGTTATTTCTCCGCTCATTGCTTTAATGAACGACCAAGTAAATAACCTTAAAAATAAAGGGATTAGTGCCGTTGCTATTACATCGGCCATGAATTTTAAAGAAATTGAAGTTGCCTTAAATAATGCAGCACTTGGTCATGTTCAATTTTTATACGTATCGCCAGAGCGAATTGAAAATGAAACGTTTCGTCAACAACTTTCTTATTTACCCATTAACTTAATTGCTGTTGATGAAGCGCATTGCGTATCTCAGTGGGGATATGACTTTAGACCAAGCTATTTAAAAATAGCGGAACTCCGCACTTATTTTCCATCTATCAATATTATTGCCTTAACAGCAAGCGCCACAAAAGATGTGGTAGATGACATACAAGAAAAATTACATTTCAAAAATCAAAACGTTTATAGACAATCCTTTGTAAGAAAAAACATTCGTTATGTTGTTCAACTCGAAGAAAACAAATTCGAACGATTGCTCAAAATCATACATAACATTGGTGGTTCGGGCATTGTATACGTTCGTAATAGAAAAAAAACAGAAGAGATTAGTAAATGGTTAGTTCAACAAAACATTTCTTCGGGCTTTTACCACGCGGGGCTGAAGCCAGCAGAGAGAGAAGTTCAACAACAAAAATGGATTGATAATCACATTCAAGTTATTGTAGCAACGAACGCTTTTGGAATGGGAATTGACAAACCCGATGTTAGATTTGTAGTGCATGTTGATTTACCAGATAGTTTAGAAGCCTATTTTCAGGAAGCTGGAAGAGCAGGCCGAGACGAGAAAACAGCTTATGCAACTATTTTATGTAATGAAACTGATATTGATTCGTTAACAGAATTCTGTGTAAAAAATACCCCAACAGATGAGGAAATAAAACAATGTTATCAAGCCATTTTTAATTTTTATCAAATTGCCGTTGAAACGGGTCAAGGGTTCACAACTTCGTTTGAGATTGAAGAAATTGCCAGAAATTATAATCTAAAAATACTGACTTTATACAATGCCATTAAATGCTTAGAAAAAGAAGGTTACCTCACTTATTTAGATAGCAATTTTGAGCCAGCAAAAGTGATGTTGAAAATGCATAAAAACGATTTGTATAGTTTTCAAGTTAAATTTCCTAAATACGATCCACTCATCAAAGTATTACTTCGCAGTTACGGCGGATTGTTTGAAGAGTACGTGCCAATTAAAGAAAAAGATATCGCTTACCGTTCAAAAATTTCGGATGCTGAATTACTAAATCAACTTGATATTTTGCACCAACAAGGCGTGCTTTCTTATTTACCACAAACGACACTACCCAAATTAATTTTTTTACAAAATAGAATAAACTTAAAATTTGAAAACATTAAATTAATCCATTATCCTATTTTAAAACAAAAAACACTTTATAAAATAAACACCGTTATTAATTATGTGCGGGAAGAACATATTTGTAGGAGTCGATTATTATTAGCGTACTTTAATGAAACAGAGTTTAGTGATTGCATGTATTGCGATGTGTGTATCAAAAAACACAAGGCTCGTTTAGAATCTCACTCCGAAATTATAACTCTAATTAAAAAAGAAATAGCAGTAAATGCAATAACCATGGATGATTTGGCCATAAAACTAAAGCAGGTTAATTCAAAAAAAATAACAGAAGCCATCAACCTCATGATAGATGACGACATCCTAAGCATTGATGCTGATAAAAAATTATCCTTAAACTAAAACGACACATGACTGAACCCGGCATTTTATATTTATTACCTGTAGCACTTGGCGAGTGTAATTTAGAAACGGTATTACCCAAACAGAATTTTGAAATTATAAACTCACTTAATTATTTTATTGCCGAGAACGCTAAAGAAGGAAGGGCTTTTTTAAAACAATGTAATTATGATACCATTAGTAGAGCCGATATTCAATTAATAAATCAACATACAAAAATTGAAGAATTAAACGAATACTTACTGCCTATTAAAAACGGCCATAACATGGGTTTAATGAGTGATGCAGGTTGCCCTGGAATTGCAGACCCTGGTGCTGAAATTATAAAACAAGCTCACAAAAAGAAAATAAAAGTGGTGCCTTTAGTTGGTCCAAGTTCAATTGTATTATCCATTATGGCTAGTGGTTTTAATGGACAAAACTTTGCCTTTGTTGGTTATTTGCCTATCGACAAAATAGAACGCAGCAAACGTATTAAAGAATTAGAAACCATTGCGAGCAAACAAAAGCAAGCGCAATTTTTTATAGAAACACCTTACAGAAACAGTAGCATTTACGAAGACTTACTTAAAACATTAAATCCAAATTCTTTATTATTAATTGCCACTAACATTACTTTAGAAACCGAAAGTATTTTAGTAAAAACAGTTTTAGATTGGAAGAAAATGGAAATTCCTGATTTTGTAAAACAGCCAACCGTATTTGGAATTTATATATAATAAAAAAACCGATTTGAATTTCAAATCGGTTTTTTTTATAGGGTAATATTAAATTATGCTTCTGTGTTTTCTGCTGGTGCATCTGTAGCTGGAGTTTCCTCAACTGCTGGAGTTTCTTCAACTGCTGGAACTACTTCTGCAACAGCTGTTTTAGCAGCTATTTTAGCGCTTCTTGCTTCTTTCGAAGCTGTTTCAGCTTTAAATTTAGCAGCAACGCTGTTTTTTGCATCAGTAATTAAACCGTCTTTTTTAGCGTTGATTTTAGATGCTTTTTGGTCTAACCATTGAGCAAAACGTTCTTCAACTTGTGCTTCAGTTAATGCCCCTTTTTTAACACCATCTAATAAGTGTTTTTTCATTAAAATTCCTTTGTAGGATAAAATAGCTTTACAAGTGTCAGTGGGTTGAGCACCGTTTTGTAACCATTTTAAGGTATTTTCGAAATTTAAATCAATTGTAGCTGGGTTGGTATTAGGATTGTAAGTTCCTAATTTTTCGATAAAAGCTCCATCTCTTGGTGCACGACCATCCGCTGCTACCACGTGGAAAAACGCTGCGTCTTTCTTACCGTGTCTTTGTAGTCTAATCTTTACTGCCATTTTTTTATTTTTTAAAATTTAGTTGGCAAATATCGGTATTTTTATTTAAAATAGAAACAAAATTTTTTAATATTTTTCAATTATCACCTATTATGCTTTAAAATACCTAACTTTGCTAGTAAAAATCTCAACAAAAATTCTATATGAAACTGCAAGAAAGAGGTACTTTATTAATTCCAGTTGATTTTACAAATCAATCTTTATTAGCTATTAAACAAGCTTATAATTTAGCCAAATATACCCATTCAAAAATCGTATTACTCCATACATATGATAATGTAGGTTCTGAAATGTACGATGAGTTAAAAGCATTAACCAAACAAACGGAAACTGAAAGTGGAGCTCCAACTGAATACATGAATGTTAAAGGCAACATATATTCGGAAGTGACGTGCATTGCAGAAGAAATAAAAGCAACGCTAGTTATGGTAGGATTAGAAAGCCACATGACGGCTAAAAATATCATCGGAGAAAGTGCTTCCAAAATGATCAGAGAATGTTATTGTCCCGTCATCTCAATAAGAGGTAAAGAAAACAAAGAAGGTTGCGAAAATATTTTATTGCCGCTTGATTTATCGCGCGAATCCCGCGAAAAAGTGGATGTTGCAGTTCAATTTGCTCATTATTTTGGTGCATCCATTCGTATTTTAAGTGTATTTAGTTTGTCGGATGCTGCCTATGAAAATCAATTACTGGCCTACTCTAATCAAGTAAAACAATATATCAAAGGAAAAGGGATTTCTTGCTCTAACAAATCATTAGCTACTGAAAGCGTTGCCGATACAATAGTTGAATATGCTAATAAAGTTGAATCAGATTTAATTGTGATTATGAATAAACCTACATTAAGTATCAAAGAATATTTTAGTGGCACAGAAGCTCAAAAGGTGATTGATATCAGTAATTTACCAGTCATGACAATCAATCCATCTAAAAAAGAAAGTATGACTCATTTTGGATCAGGACTATAATATTTTTATTGATATAAAAAAGCCATCTCATTTTTTGGGTGGCTTTTTTCTTTATAACCAAAATTTGTAAATGTTTGTGTTGCATACTTTATTGAATAAATAATAATCGTATCTTAGAGACTCAGTTATGAAACTATTTTTTCACCTTGGTAGATATTTTATTTTAATTAAACGAGTGTTTAGTAAGCCGGAAAAACTTTCTGTTTATATGAAGCAAATCGTTCATGAAATAGACAACATAGGAATAGGTTCGCTGCCCATCATTTCAATCATTTCATTTTTTATGGGTGGTGTTATTACGATACAAGCTGCTTTTGGTTTTACGAGTCCAATCATTCCCTTATACGCTTTAGGATTTACAACGCGAGAATCAATGTTGTTAGAATTTTCTCCAACCATTGTGTGCTTAATATTAGCTGGAAAAATAGGTTCGAACATTGCGTCAGAAATTGGTTCTATGCGTATTACCGAACAAATTGATGCCTTAGAAATCATGGGAATAAATTCTGCCGGATATTTAATACTACCAAAAATTTTGGCTGCTATATTCATCCTTCCTTTTTTAATAGCAATCAGCATGTTCCTTGGTATTTTTGGTGGCTATGTGATGGGAATAGCAACAGGCGCGTGTAATTCCTACGAATTTATTTTTGGAATTCAAGCTTTTTTCGAGCCTTGGAAATTGTATTATTCATTTACAAAGGTCATTACATTTGCATTTTTAATTACATCGATATCTTCTTATTTTGGGTATTACACGCAAGGTGGAGCTTTAGAAGTTGGTAAAAGTAGTACATCTGCTGTTGTATATAGTAGTATATTAATCTTAGTGTTTAATTTCATTATTACTCAATTATTTTTCACATGATTGAAATTAAAAACATATCCAAAACATTTGGCGATCGATTAGTTGTTGATGATGTTTCGTTTTCATTCGAGCAAGGAAAAACAAATTTGATTATTGGAGAAAGTGGAAGTGGTAAAACGACCATCATGAAAATGATGGTTGGCTTGCATGAACTAAATAGCGGTGAAATTTTATATGACGGAAAAAATTTCCCAACGTTACAAGTAAAAGATAAGCAAGAAGTAAGAAAACAAATCGGTATGTTATTTCAAGGCGGTGCTTTATTTGATTCACAAACCTTAGAAGAAAATATCCGATTTCCATTAGACATGTTTACCAACATGAGTGATGAAGAAAAAAGAGATCGCGTTAATTTTTGTTTAGATAAAGTTCAATTAACGAATCGTAATAATTTATATCCAGGCGAATTGTCTGGTGGTATGAAAAAACGTGCAGCCCTGGCTCGTGCCATTTCTAATAATCCAAAATACTTATTTTGCGACGAACCAAATTCAGGCCTTGACCCTAAAACATCTATTGTAATTGATAACCTCATTCAAAGCATCACGCATGAATTTAATATCACTACCATCGTCATTACGCATGATATGAATTCTGTCGTTGAAATCGGAGAAAATGTTCTTTACATCTATAAAGGAAAACCTTGGTGGAAAGGTAATGGTAAAGACATTTTACACACGACTAATCCCGAATTATTAGATTTTGTTTTTGCTTCTGGGTTTATGAAAGAAGTATTTCAAGCGGTGAATAAAAAATAAACACTACCAGTCAATCATAAAATTCTTATATTTGCATTGTAATGGTTTTTGGGTAATTCCAAAATTAAGAGGGAATAAGGTGTAAATCCTTAACTGTCGCGCAACTGTAAGCACTAAACGTTTTTACAATGAGCCATTGTTTATTTTCTGTAAATAAACGAGAAGGCGTAAAAATTAAAGTACAAGTCAGGAGACCTGCCAATATGATAACACGCTAACCTTCGCGAAATGAGGTTGTGAAACATGCAGGAAAAAAGAAAATTTACATATCGTAAACAGGTTGATATTTATGCAATAAATAGACGTAAATCTCATGTGGTAAATGTGCTAAGTTGGGTGTTACTTTATTTGTTTTATATTTCAAACATTTCACCTATTTATGCGCAACACCGTGATTCTTTGGTTTTAAATACATTAAATCTAAAAGAAATCACCATTTTGGATTCAAAAGAAAAGATCATTCAATCCTCAAAAAAAAAGGTAGTAATGGATAGTACTACAATGCAAATGCATTCGATGAGTACATTGGCTGAATTATTATCAAACGAATCGTGCGTTCATATTAAATCTTATGGTAATAATAATATTGCGACAACAAGCGTAAGAGGAGGAAATGCAAATCATACGGCTGTATTATGGAATGGATTATCCATTCAAAATCCAATGCTTGGACAATCTGACATTAGTTTAATTCAAACTCATTTGTTTGATCAATTTACATTAGAGTATGGCGGTGGCAGCTCTGCTTGGGGAAGTGGCGCCATTGGAGCAAGTATTCATTTACAAAATAATATCCTTTTTAATGATGGCCTTAAAACAAAAACGCAATTTAGTCAAGGAAGTTTTGGTACAACAAAACTTAACACCCTTATCAATCATAGTTCAACAAAATTTTATTCAAGCACACGTTTTTATTTAAATCAATCCAAAAACAATTACACCTATTTAGATACCACAAACAAAGAAATCACGTTACAAGAAGTAAAGCATGCTGAAAACATAACAAAAGGATTTTTACAAGAATTATCCTATGTCATCAATTCAAAAAATAGATTACACGCCAGAATTTGGTATAACGCAACAGATAGAAATATTCCAAGCTTTATAACTCCAAGTAATAAAAAAAATCAATACGATCAAAGTACGCGTTGCAATTTAGATTGGGAAATAAAAAAAGAAACCATGGCGAGTGTCTTTCGTTTGGCTTATTTTAAGGATGTGTTAAACTATAACGATAGCATTGCAAATATATTCAGCAAAAGTAGTGTGAATACTATTATTTTAGAATCTAATAATGATTACAAACTTAAATTTGGTTCAGTCCATTTTGGCATCAATAATACATTATACCAAACGAATACGGCAAACTATGACACACTTCATAAACTCAACAAATTAGCATTTTTTGCAGGTTATCATGTGAGTTTATTAAAAACAAAACTAAATTATTCCATTTTTTTAAGAAAAGAAATTACAAATCAAACTGTCATTCCTCTTACAGGAAATTCAGGTATTACATATTTAATCACAAAACACTATTTAGGAAAAATAAATATTTCGCAATCATATAGGCAGCCAAGTTTAAATGATTTGTATTGGAAACAAGGTGGCAATCCGAATTTAAAATCAGAAGATAGTAAAGAAATTGAAGCGGGCATTGTTGCAAAATTTGATTTACAAAACATAAAACTACAAATAGAAGGTAATTACTTTAATAGACAAACCAATAATTGGATTATTTGGTTGCCAGGGGACAATGGGTATTGGACACCAAAAAATTTATTTCAAGTTTATAGTCGTGGTGCAGAAACAAAAACATCACTATCCTATCTTAAAAATAATTTATTTTTAAAAGTAGACTTAAATACAAGTTATGTGTTGTCTACAAACAGAAAAAACACAAGTGTAAATGATAATTCAAGCGGCAAACAAATCATTTACTGTCCCCGTTACGTTGGTTATGCAACTTGTTACATTCAATATAAAAAAGTCATGTTATATTATACTTATAACTACACAGGCTATCGATTTACATCAACAGACAATACAAGTTGGTTAATGCCTTATCACATTTCAAACTTAAAACTTTCTGCTTATACCAACTTTTTAAAAACTAAATTAACTATTTTTGGTGCGTGCAATAATTTACAAAACAAAAATTATGCAGTAGTAAGCAATACACCTATGCCAATGAGAAATTTTGAAATTGGATGTACGATTGAATACCTAAAAAAAAATAAAATTAAAAATAACAACCCATAAAAATAATCATGAATAAATTTACTAAAACATTTGCCTGCCTCATTATAATGAGTTTATACATTAACTCAATGGCTCAATCTCCTGTTGCCATTACCTTTGATGAACCAACATTTACATTAACTCCAAATTCGTATTACAAAAACACGAGTGTAAATGACTGGGGATTGGGCGTAACTAAATTCAGATATAAATGGGATACAGTTTTTGGCGGCTACTGGAAATCAGGGACTGCATATACCAATATCAAAGATACAACAAACGGTACGTACACAAATTTATATGCATGTGCCGCATTTTCAGCCTATAATGGCACTAAATATGCAACTGTGCAAGACGACGCTGTTATAACGTTTTCAAATACAACCACACAGGTATCAGGGTTTTTTATAACCAACACTACTTATGCTTATAAAACAATGAAATTTGGAAATACATTTTCAAGAAAATTTGGAGATACAACTGGCACAAAATCAGGTGGAATATATGCTCAAGGTAGTTACCCTGATTTTTTTAAATTAGTTGTTTTTGGTTACAAAGATGGTATAAAGAAAATAGACAGTGTTCAATTTTATTTAGCTGATTACCGCTTTATGACATCATCTACAGATTACATTATTAAAAACTGGCAATACGTAAATTGTGCAACAATTGGAGTTGTTGATAGCCTTGTATTTAAATTACGCTCATCTGATAATGGAAGTTTTGGAATGAATACCCCAGGTTTTTTTAGTATTGACAATCTAACAACAATTAATACAGTTGGAGTAAATGAATTAGAAAACATTTCGAATAGCATTATTTATCCTAATCCAACTGCTAGTCTATTGAATATTGTATTTGATGCAAAAAAAGAATCAGATGTATCCATTTATGTGTTTGACCTTACTGGAAAGAAAATAGAATCTCTTATTAATTCTGCGCAAATAGGAACTAATCAAATGAGATTAAATTTAGAAAAATTTGAACCGGGTATTTATATGATTGAATTATCTGATGCCACTTCAGTAAAACGAATTAAAGTAATCAAACTTTAAACTATGCGTGTTTATTTAAGTTTAATACCACTATTTTTATTTGCGATTTCTTGTAAGAAAGACAAGCCTGTTGATCCAAATCCAAGTCAAGAAATACAAGCGTCAAATCGAACTGTATTAATTATTAATGAAGGAAATTATGGCTGGGGAAATGCCTCCATATCATTATATGATCCACAATCAAATACAGTAACTTATGATTATTTTAAGAAACAAAACGGAAATGCAAACTTAGGTGATGTATGTCAAAGCGTTACTAAATACAATGGTAGTTATTATCTTGTATTAAACAACTCAAATAAAATTGATGTTGTAAATGCCTCAGATTTTACTAAAAAAAATACCATTACTGGATTTAATTCACCACGTAACTTATTGCCCGTATCAGCAAACAAGGCTTATGTGAGTGATTTATATGCAAACTCTATTCAAATAGTAGATTTAAATTTAAATGTTATAACTGGCTCTATTACTTGCATGAAAGGTACTGAGGAAATGGTTTTTGCTAATAACAAAGCATTTATTACCAATATCAATTCTAACTATTGTTATGTAATAAATACTATTTCAAATGAAATGACTGATAGTATTTTAGTAGGAAAAGGTGCGTCAAGCATTGTATTAGATAAGTATTCAAAAATATGGGTCTTATCAAAAGGTTCGTCGGCATTTAGTCAACTTGGAAGTTTAAACTGTATTAATCCAAATACGTTAGTCAATGAAAAAAAATTGATATTTCAAGCTGGAGAATATCCATGGCGATTAACAATCAATAAAACACGAGATACACTTTACTATTTAAAGACTGGTGTTTACCAACTTCCCGTTAACAATACATCGCTTCCTTTAAGCCCACTAATTGTCCAAGGTTCGAAATTATTTTATGGTTTGGGTGTTAATCCAGATGATAACTCTATTTATGTTTCAGACGCTATTGATTATGTTCAGAAATCAAAAATTGAAATTTATTCGGTAAATGGTACCTTCATAAAAAGTTTTAATGCCGGGATAATTTCGAATGGCTTTGTTTTTGAATAAATTCATTTTACTATATTTGATTAGTGCAAAAACACTTACACATAATTTCTTTTGACATACCTTTTCCTGCAAATTACGGAGGAGCCATTGATGTGTTTCATAAGATAAGATGTTTAAATGAAGCTGGCATAAACGTAATACTTCATTGCTTTCAGTATGGAGAAAGAAAGCCATCAACAGAATTAGAATCACTTTGCTCGACCGTTTATTATTATAAAAGAACCATTAAACTATTTGATCAATTTTCAATATTACCATTTAATGTAAAGTCTAGAATAAATAAGGAACTCAAGAAAAATTTATTAAAAGACAATCATCCTATTTTATTCGAAGTATTACATACGTGCTATTTACTTTCTGATATTGATTTAAAAAACCGAATTAAATTATTTAGACACAGTAACATCGAACACAACTATTTTAACGAACTTGCTAAAACAGAGCAATCTACTCGTAAATATATCTATTTTAAAATAGAGGCTATAAAATTAAAATGGTTTGAAAAAAAAATAACTCACGCTAATTCTATTCTTTCTGTTTCAAAATCAGACTTAAATTATTTTAAAAAAACGTATTCAAATACCCCTAGTTATTACTTGCCAAGCTTTCATCCATTTGATACAATAACCATAAAAAAAGGAATAGGTGATTATATTTTATACCACGGTAATTTATCTATTTCAGAAAATTACCATGCTGCGATGTGGTTAATTGAATATGTTTTTAGTAACATTAAATACCCAGTAATAATAGCAGGCTTAAATCCTCCAAAAGCATTACTGCACCTTGTGAACCAATTTCCTCATATTACTTTAAAGCAAAATTGTTCATTACATGAAATGAATGAGTTAGTCTCCAACGCACAGATTCATTGCCTTTATACAGCACAAGAAACTGGCTTAAAATTAAAACTAATGCATGTCTTATATTCAGGAAGGCATGTTGTTGTTAATCAAAACATGTTAACAGGAACAGATTTATCAGGCGCTTGTAAAGTTTGTAATAACCCAATCGAATATGTAGAGGCCATACATGAATTGATTAAAATAAAGGCAGACGATTTATTAATTTCAAAAAGGAATCATTTTTTAATGAAAATGAATAATGATAAAAAAACTGAATACCTGTTAAAGTTAATCAATGCTTAATTTCCAAGTTTATTAATACACTTCCATATTATTAATATATCTTTTTCTATTTTATAATCTTTAGCGTATTGTAAATTTAATAGTTGCAGCTTTTCAATTGCTGATTGTTTAATCATAACAGGCGATAAAACAGATGGTTTAATTTTTGGCAAACATTTATCCACTATTTTTCCGTAGCCAACCCAAGAGTAAAAACCAAACAATACTTGAATGCAATTTGAAAAATAATGCGTTTTACGTTCTTGTATAAAAAATAAAACAGGACTTAAGATTAAAATTATAATACTTATGCTAACATCTAGCAATCTTTTATTGCGTGTATTTGATGGTTTTGAAATGCTATTTATATCAATCATATATAAATCACCAGCAGTATCAATATGATTACTACCAATGATAGAAAGACTTTCGGGAGGAGCTATTTTAAAATCAACACTACTCGATACTAATGTGAGCATGTTATTAATTATAAATTGAGAGCTTAAATCTTTTGCACAAAAAATAATTTCAGTAATTTGATGAACATGAATGATTTCATTAATTTGATTAAAGTTACCAATGTAATTAGGATTATGAACACCATTTTGTTCGGCACTCACAAAGCCTATAAATGATGAATTTACTTGTGTTTGTTTTAATAAATTGCTTACCCTTATAAATTCTGATTCTTCTCCAATAATAGCAATGCGTTTAGTTTTTAATGCATGTAAACTATAAGATTTTATTTTCAACACATGTAATTTTAATCTTAATCCAAGTACACAAATAAGTGCATCAAGTGTTCCAAATAAAATAAAAGCTCTCGAAAATCTTATATTTTCTGGTAAAAGCGAGTATCCTAATAAAATAATCAATGTGCCTACTCCAATTCCCCTTACTATTTTAAAAAGTTTTATTGGTTTATCATAGCCACTATTAAAATAAATAGAAATCACCCAAACTAAGGCATAGATAGGGAATGCAATGTTTATCAAGGTCTCTGAATAAATATGAGTATTTAAATGATAATGTTGTTGGTAGCCATTTTTTATAATAAACAAGCCTAATACAATGAAACAAAAATCGAGAATTGGAATTGTAAATGATTTAAAAAAACGATTCATTAATGCTAAGCTTGCTTTTAAAACAATAGCCACTTGAATTAAAAATTGAAACCAAAAAGAATGTGAGCCGCTAAAATGTTTTTTTGAAAAAATAGCCATGGCATTATAAAATATAATGACATAATTTAAACTACTTCGCTTTGTGCTCTCCCCTTTGTAATGAATAATTTGTGTTTTAGGAAAATAGTAATTCTTAAAACCTGATTTGGTAATTCGGTAAGATAAATCAATGTCCTCTCCATACATAAAAAATGTTTCATCTAAATAACCAATATTATCCAAAACAGATTTCCTTATGAGCATAAACGCGCCACTCAACACTTCAACCGAATGTATGTCGTTCTCATCTAAATACGATAAATGATACTTACCAAATTTTTTAGACTTTGGAAATAACTTTGAGAAACCAAACATTTTATAAAACGCCACTTCAGGTGTTGGTAATCCCCTTTTTGATTCGGAGGCAAAGTTACCTTGTCCATCCAACATCTTTACGCCTAAGCCACCTGCATCTGGAGTCTGTTCCATGAAATTAATAATCTTGGAGAAGGTATCTTCCTGAACCACCGTATCTGGGTTCAATAATAAAATAAATTCGCCTTTAGCTAATTTGATAGCTTGATTATTTGCTACAGAAAAACCAGTATTGATTCTATTTTCAATTAAAATAACATGTGGGAATTTCTCTTTAATAAGTGTTGTAGAGCCATCCACAGAATTATTATCCACAACAAAAATTTCGCAAGGCAAGGCCTCGGCAGCCTTAAAAACAGAAAACAAACATTGTTCAATGAAATGCTTAACGTTATAATTAACAATTATGACAGATAGTTTAACCACAGAGTAAGAACGCTAAAAATAACAATTAATTACTTTTAATGGCGATAATTATACATTTAATGTAAATGAAAGAAGTGAATATTAAAAAAAAGTATTAAATTCGCACTCTGATTTTTAAGTTCTCTTAAAATATTGGTCCCGTAGCTCAGCTGGATAGAGCAACAGCCTTCTAAGCTGTGGGCCATTGGTTCGAATCCAATCGGGGTCACGATTAAATAAAAAAATCTCAGTTTATACTGAGATTTTTTTATTTAAACCAAAACTCATCCCCTTTTCAAAAAAATTTGAAAAGTAGTTCCTTTATTTTCTTCACTATGTAATACAGAAATTTTTCCGTGATGATAATTTTCAATAATACGTTTACTTAATGAAAGGCCTAAACCCCACCCTCTTTTTTTAGTCGTAAAGCCAGGTTCAAAAACCGACTTAAACATAGATTTTGATAAACCTTTTCCAGTGTCTGATAACTCGATAAAAACGCCTTCAGGTATATCGGTTAATTTAATTTTCAACTCACCTTTACCATCCATGGCATCAACGGCGTTTTTGCAAACATTTTCAATAACCCATTCAAATAAGGTAGCAGATAACTTGACGTAAATTTCATAGTCAGGAATTTCAACTTGAAATAATACATTCTTCGACGTACGTTGCTTCAAATAATCAATGGCATTTTTTAAAACCTCGCAAATATTCTCGACTTGCAACGTAGGTTGAGAGCCAATTTTAGAAAAACGCTCCGTAATCATATGTAAACGCATGACATCTCTGTTCATTTCGGACACAATGGAGTCATCCGTTCCATGTTCTTTCAAATAATCTGTCCAAGCCATTAAAGAAGATAAAGGCGTTCCAAGTTGATGCGCTGTTTCTTTGCTCATACCTAACCAAACCTGATCTTGCTCGGCTTTTCGGGCGGTACTAAATAAAATATAAGCAATCAATAAGAAAAAACCAATAACGGCAAATTGGATGTAAGGATAGTATTTTAATTGAGTAAGTAAATTTGATTGCTCATAAAAAATATAATTTTTTGTTCCTTCTCCTAAGTCAACTAATAAAGGCGTATTTTGTTTTTCCATGAATTGAATCGTTGATTTCAATTTTACAGAATCCTTTATTTTTAATGAATCAATATTTCCAAAGGCGATGACGTTAAGCTTTGTAGAATCAGTATATATTACTGGAACGGCTGCACTATTAATAGCAACTTCAGATATAAATGATTTTATTAAACTATCAAATACAACTTTTATGTCATTAAATAAGCGACTATCTTTATAATACAAATAATTTTTTTGTCCTTTGTAAACATCAATGACTACAGGTTGATACACCGTTTTAATTGATTCTAATTCGTTCTGCATGCGTTCTTTATCGTTTGCAATTTTCGAATCGAAATTTCTAGAAGCAATTACTTTGTTATGATCATCCGTTAAAATAACTGGAACCGTTGTATTGTCTTGTAATACTTGCAAAACAAATGAAATATCAGACATCTCATTATTTAATTGCTTCGTTGCTAAAGCGTATAATTCAGCCTTTTTGCGTTCCTCTATTTGAAGTTTTTGAAATAAGATATTTGTAAATTTTACAAGCTTTGCTTTTTTCTGAACGGCATCTGCCCATAAGGTCACTTTATTTTTCTCATCATTAGCAATTGAATTGACTAAGCGATTAGTATACCACAATGAGGTTACAACAATACAAATTGCTACTAAAAATAGTATCAACTTCCACCGTTGTTTTTTAGAATAAATATTCATGTTATGATTACAATTTACGCATTATTATGAACGTCATAAAAAATGAAATATTGCAGTAAAATAAAACAAAGTTTAAAGACAGCCTGTTCTTCCTCCATCGACTGGCAAATTAATGCCTGTGATGTAAGATGCAGCTGGCGATGCCAAAAAGCAAACGGCGTTTGCAATTTCTGCCGCTTCAGCAAATCGAGCCATTGGTATTTCTGAAATCATTTCTTTTGTAACATCATCTTTTGCATGACCAGTCTTAAAAGATTTATTTTCGATGATGGCACTCAATCGCTGAGTAGCCGTAGCTCCAGGCAATACATTGTTTACTGTAATATTAAATTTAGCAACCTCACCAGCTAATGTTTTACTCCAATTAGCCACCGCAGCTCTAATTGTATTAGATACACCTAAGTTTGCCAAAGGTTGTTTTACAGAGGTTGAGATGATATTAATAATACGACCATAGTTAGCATGTTTCATTCCTTCTAAGCAGGCTTGAGCAAGCACGTGATTGCACACTAAATGATTATTAAAGGCAGAAAGAAATTCTTCTGTTTTTGCCTGATGAATAGGGCCAGCTGGTGGACCTCCTGTATTATTAATTAAAATATGAATTTTAGGCTGACGTTGTAAATACGCTTCGACGATTTGTTTTAACTCTTCAGGCTTACTAAAATCAACACATAAATAAGAATGAAGTTGTCCAGCACTCACATTTAATTCTTGCTTAGTTATTTTTAAAGCATCCTCGTTACGAGCCACTAAGGTGATGCTTGCACCTAAATTTGCTAATTCCATAGCGATGGCTTTTCCTATGCCTTGAGTACTTCCACAAACAATAGCGTGCTTATTTTTTAAATCTAAATTCATTTTAATCAATTTTTAGTTTCGTTTTTTTTGAAAAAATTCTTTTAATAATATACTGCATTCTTGTTCCAAAATACCTTTAGAAACAACTGTTTTAGGATGTAGAACCGTTTCACTTAGCGTTGAAAATCCTTTTTTATCATCACAAGCTCCATAAACTAATCGTGTGAGGTGACTCCAATATAGTGCTCCAGCACACATTAGACAAGGCTCTAAAGTAACATATAAGGTACAATCGTTTAAATATTTTCCACCTATAAAATTAGCAGCCGACGTGATTGCTTGCATTTCTGCATGAGCCGTTACATCAATTAATCGTTCGGTTAAATTATGAGTACGAGCGATGATTTTATTATCGGCAACTATGACAACACCTACTGGCACTTCATCAGCATCAAAGGCTTTTTTGGCTTCTTTCAATGCTTCATTCATGAAATATTCGTCGCTGTATAATTCCATTATTCTTTAAAAATCAAATCAATTTATACTAAAAGATAATTATTGCAATTTAGCTAAAGCTGAGTTTAATCTATGGATGACTTCTTCTTTTCCTATTAATGCAAGCATATCAAACAATTGAGCGCCACCCGCAACACCTGTGGTTAATACCCGAACCACTTGCATGTCAATTTTCCCTAACTCAGGTTCAACTTCTGCAAACAAATGATGAATTGAATCTATTGTCCAAGTTGGTAAGGCACTTAATTTTTCAGTTAATTTAGAATAGATTGATTTAGAATTTTCATTCCATTTTTTTGTCATAACCTTTTCATCAAAGGTTATGGGTGCAACAAAAAAATATGAACCTAACTCATAAAACTCTGTTATAAAATGCGCCTTCTCTTTCACTAATCTGCAAAACTCAACAACAAAATCTGGATCTTTTTTTATTCCTTTTTCTTCTAATAATGGCTTAACCGAATTAGCTAACTCTTCGTTAGTGCGCATTCTTAAATATTGTTGGTTAAACCATTTTGTTTTTTCAGGATCAAATTTCGCACCTGATTTATTAACTCTTTCAAAAGAAAACTCTTTTATTAATTCTTCTTTCGAAAGAATTTCTCTGTTATCTCCCGGATTCCAACCTAATAATGCTAACATATTAATAAATGCATCAGCAGTAAATCCAGATTCTCGGTAACCAATATAACTTTCTCCTGTGCGCTCGTCGTGCCAATTAATAGGGAACATGGGTAAACCTGACTTATCTCTTTTCGATAATTTTCCGTTGCCATCTGGTTTTAAAATTAATGGTAAATGCGCTAACAAAGGCATTTCAGATTCTAAGCCTAAATAACGGTAAATTAATACATGCGACGGTGCACTTGGCAACCATTCTTCGCCACGCACAGCATGAGTAATTTTCATTTCAATATCATCCACAATATGCGCTAAATGATACGTTGGCATGCCATCTGATTTTAATAAAACCTTATCATCAACTTGTGTTGAATTTACAGTCACCCATCCACGAATGATATCATGAAAACGAATTTCCTCGTTACGAGGAACTTTTAAACGAACCACATAAGGTGCACCACTTTCAATTAACTTTGCTACTTCATCAGCACTTAACGCTAATGAGTTTTTCATGTTTTGACGCGTAACAGCATTATATTGAGGAGCTACAACTTTTGCCGCTTCTAATTTTTTACGCATTTCGTCCAACTCTTCAGACGTATCAAACGCTAAATAAGCGTGTCCTGATTCAATTAATTTATCAGAATACTTTTTATAAATCCCTAATTCTTTTCGCTCACTTTGACGGTAAGGGGCGTAAGGGCCATCACCAAACCCAACTCCTTCGTTTGGTTCTATGCCACACCATTTTAAAGCACTAATAATATATGCTTCTGCACCATTTACATAACGTGTCTGATCTGTATCTTCAATACGCAAAACAAAGTCTCCACCGTGTTTTTTTGCAAATAAATAACTAAATAATGCTGTGCGCACACCTCCCATGTGTAAACCACCTGTAGGGCTTGGGGCAAATCTTAAACGAACTCTTTTTTCCATAATGAATTGTAAAAGACAAAGATATTATTTACAATGGTTTAACGAAAAATTAAGTAGCATTCACCTTAAAATATTGAGAAAGTTTTAATACGCACATCAATTTTATTTTAATTTATATAAAATTGCTACAATTTATAGCAATCAATTGCTACTAATTATTAATACGTTTGTTAATAAATAATAAAGGCTATGAAAAACATACTAACAGATTATTTCAAAGGAAGAGGAGCTCAGTTTAATCCTCATAATAAATTTATAAAAAACAGTTACGTTCAGGAGTTTCCTGAAGTTATTGATGAGCCCATACTTCAAAAAGAGCACACTGAAATTATTTATACCTATCCAAAAACCATCATTAATAAATTAGAGAATACGGATATTGGCATGGCTTATTCTTTAAATCCTTACCAAGGTTGCGAACATGGTTGCGTTTATTGTTATGCCCGAAATACTCATGAATATTGGGGTTATAGCGCCGGATTAGATTTTGAAAGAAAAATAATAGTTAAAAAAAACGCTGCTGAATTATTAGAAAAAGAATTCAGTCATAAAAACTGGAAACCTCAACCCATTATGTTATCAGGTAATACAGATTGTTACCAACCTATTGAGAAAGAGTTAGAAATAACGCGAAGTATCCTGAAAGTGTGTTTAAAATACAAACATCCAATCTCGATTATCACTAAAAACACGTTGATACTAAGAGATATAGATATTTTAACAGAATTAGCAGAAATGAATTTAGTTCATGTCATGATTTCAATAACGGGAACAGATGAAAAAATGCGCTTATTACTTGAGCCTAGAACATCAACTTATAAAAATAGAATAGAAGTGATTAGTAAATTAACAAAACATGGCATTCCTTGCGGCGTTATGATTGCTCCAATCATTCCTGGCATCAATCATCATGAGATACCTAAAGTCATGGAGCAGGCAGGACTAGCCGGAGCTACCAATGCTGGTATAAACATAGTGAGGCTAAATGGATCTGTAGAGCATATTTTTAAGGACTGGTTAATTAAGAATTTTCCTGATAGGGCATCTAAAGTTTGGAATCAGATTAGTTCCTGTCACATCGGAAAAGTCGGTGATAATAGAAAAAGCGTGAGAATAAAAGGCGAAGGTGTTATTGCAGAATCAATTAGGCAATTATTTGAGGTTTCGAAAGCAAAATTTATGCAAAACTCAAAAGAATTTCAATTTCAAACCAATGACTTCAATTATAAAGCTGGAGATAAGCAATTGAGCTTGTTTTGATTTAAAGAAGTGAATAAAACCTCAATAAGGCGATTATAATCAAAAAAAATAAGACAAAATACTGTTAAAAAGATAAAAACTGGGTTACCTTTAAGCGTTAAACGTATTAATAGAAACAGACTTTATGTCGAAAGTAACGTACACAGACCTAAATTTTATCAATGGCCTAAAGCATAATGATGATGTTGTGCTACGTGCTTTATACAAAAAGTATTATAACCTCGTTCTTAAATATGTTGTAAACAATAGTGGAAATAGCGAATCTGCGGCTGATATTTACCAAGAAACCCTTATTGTACTTTATGAAAACGTACAAAAACCAAGTTTCGAATTAAATTGCCAATTGCAAACGTATATCTATTCGATAGCGAAAAATTTGTGGTTAAAGCAATTACGAAAAAATGGAAATACCATACGATTCAAAGACGATGATGAAAATGAAGTCATAGATGTCACTGATGAATTATCTGATCACCTTAAGAAAGACTCTGATATACAAAAAATGAATATGAGTTTGGAAGAATTAGGCGAGCCTTGTAAAACCATTTTGAAAGACTTTTATGTTTATAAACTAAACATGGAACAGATTTCAGAAAAATTTGGATATACTAATTCTGATAATGCTAAAACACAAAAATATAAATGTTTACAACGATTAAAGCGACATTTTTTTGAAGATTAAACTATAAACAATGAGAGCAACTGATTTATTTGACAATTATTTATTTGGAACACTTACCGAACAAGATAAACTTGAGTTTGAATCACGTTTAAAAAATGACGCTGAATTTGCGATAGCATTTGAAAAACACCGCGTCTTAATAGAAGGTTTAAATCAACACGAACAACACGTTAACATCAAACAAATATTTTCTACCATACATCAACAATCGTTTGGTAAAGACGCTAAAATAATTTCCATTAAAGAAAGTTTTGCGAAAAAGCATGGTAAATTAGTTGCAGTAGCTGCTTCAGTAGCAGTCATTGCAGTATTAAGTACCTTCACTATTTTAAGTGCTGGTGGTTATTTATTAAAACAACAGCGCAATGACATTACGGATTTAAAAAGAGATGTTACAGAGTTAAAATATTCTCAAGAAGCTATTATTGGCGGAATAAGCAGTGCTAAAACGAATCGTTTAAAAAAATATGCGCCTGCAAATATCGAAGGAACAGGTTTTGCAATTAACAATAAAGGATATTTTATCACAAGTTTACATATGGTAAAAAATGCAGATTCTGTTTTTGTAACCAATTCGCTGCTAGAAAGGGTTTCTGCCCAATTAGTAGCTGTTGATAATAGTTTAGATATTGCCATTTTTAAATTGGATCAAGTTGATGCGATTTCAATGAAGCAATATCCGTTCTCGTTTAACAATCATCAATCTGAAATTGGAGACAAAGTTTTTACCATTGGATACCCTCGTAAAGATATTGTATATGGAGAAGGTGCTTTGAGTTCATTGTCTGGTTACAATAATGATACAACGATGTTTCAAATTTCAATTCCAGTAAATCCAGGAAATAGTGGCGGCCCGTTAATTGATGAAAAAGGAAATGTTATTGGAATGATTCGTGGTAAATTAAGTAATGCTGAAGGGACTGGATTTGCGATTAAATCTGATTTACTAAAACAAATAATTGATTCTGTAAAAGATGAAACCATAAAAGCTGAACTCGTTTTAAATACCAAGAAATCAGCGTTAAAAGGACTAAAACGCAGCGAACAAATAAAACGAATGGAGCCATTTGTTTTTAATATTATGGTTTACAAAAAATAAGTTGCAAATCTAATTGCTTTAACTTATTTAATTTTTCCTTCTTCCTTTTTTGGAAAATACTTCTTGAAATTGTAACTGAAAGTCAACATATAATAACGATTCAACACATTCGTCTGCGAATCTTGTATATAACTGTCTGTATTTGTTCGAGTCACACTATTATTCATATTCAATAAGTCGTAAATAGATAATCGAAATTCTGCTTGTTTGTTCTTTAAAAATTTGTAGCCAACGGCCGCGTTCCACAAAGAAATAGATTGATTGAATGCCGCTGTTAATCCTGCGTAATACATATTTGAATATTCACTTTGTAATACTAACCCTTTCCATGGATTTAATGTAATTTTTAATTTAGAATTTTGCGAAAAGTATACTGTATTTGATGATGACTGGAGTGTGTTATTAATATTACTATAAGATGAATTAGAAGAAATCGTGAAATCAATTTTTTCATTGATATTACTGCTTAAAACAACGCCTAAACCGCTAGTTGCAGTCTTTGCGTAATTAATTTGCATGTTAATTAAACCAGGAACATGGTTATAATTACCTGATACATTTAAACTTAAATTAGTCTTGATTCTCTTGATTGGAAATGTATAATTAATGAATGAACGAATTGAAAAATAACCATCCAAATTAACAGGACGAATAATTTGAGAGCCTTGTTTCAAAAAAACAGAATTATAAACTGTTGTATCTTGATTAGCAATCAATGTGCTATTGCCAATGTAATTGGTAGAATAATTAGCCCCTAATAAAGCAAAGAAAGAAGTTGCTTTAACGGTATTTACGCCCGAATATCGCATATTCAAATTTTGTTGAAAATCTTGTTTTAATTCGGGATTTCCAGTACTTAATTGCAAAGCATTTGTATTATTAATAACATCCTGCAATTGATCAATTGCAGGCGCATTGTTACTAGTTCGATAATTAATTCTCAAATTTTTCTTCGGAGAAAACTTAAACTGAAATTGAGCAGAAGGCAAAACAGATTCGAATGATTTACTCAATTGATAACTCAAAGGGATCTGTTGTTGTTTAGAAAGTATCGCCAACTGGTATGCCGCATTAATTGAAAAATTAAATTTTGCCTTCTGAAAACGATAGCCTAAACTACCAGCTTGAGATTGGTATTGATTATTAAATACATTTGTTAAAGAACTATCTAAATCCGTGTATAGACTGCTGTAATTATGTGCATTAAATGTTCGCTTGGAAGCATAATTATCTGAATATGTTGCAGAATAATCAACTAATAAAATATTAAACGAATCAAGTGGTTCGGTGTACGATGCATTTGCTTTTATACTATTCGTATTTTTTAAAACAGTAGATACTTGATCAATTGTATCAGCAAGTAAAGTCCCTGTATTGTAATAGGAACTTAATGAATATACTGCATTATCGCCTGAATTATCTGTAATTGTTGGAGTTGCATTAATTGAAAAAGTTCTACCTCGTTTTTCAAAAGCGTGTCGGTACAAAATTAGTGCTGAAACATTATAGCCAGATAATAAAGTTGAATTTGTATTGATAGAATTACTGATGCTTTGCAATTCCTTTGTATTTATACCATTCAATGTTTTTGAACTATTATTTGTTTGAAATGATAACTTTGGTTGAATGCTAATGGTATTTTGCGAGTCTAATTTCGTTTCAATCTTTAAATTTAGGCGGTGATTGAAATTATCACTATTTATAAAATTGGTTTCATTATAAATTAAGCCATTGTTGGATCCTAAGATAAATTGTTGAACTAATGAAGACTTAGAATCATTTTGCGTAGAATTAAAAAAATAGCTAGCATTTACTTCCGTTTTTTTACCCCATTTATCAGTATAATTTAAACCAAACAACGTTGTTGTATTGATCCCGTTTTGATTATTAACAGAGAATATATCGGTAGCATTATTAGAACCGTTACCTTGTCCACCACCGCCTCTTCGTCCACCTCCGCTTGTTGAAGCACTGCTAGCAACGCCTACTAAATCTTCTGTGGAAAAATTTTGCTCGTTAATATTATTTGACTGTAACAAAACAGTAAGTCGTCTACTTCCCTTGAAAATATTAACCGATGCACCACTTTTATATTTTTTTTCAAGACCATAACCTCCGAATGCTTTACCAAAAACACCGTTTCTGAATTGAGCTTTCGTAACAATGTTTATAGTCTTACTTGCATTTCCATCATCAAATCCTGTAAACTGAGCTTGATCACTTTTTTTGTCAAAGACTTGAACTTTATCAATAATTTCAGCGGGTAAATTTTTTAAAACAGCATTGGCATCATCACCAAAAAAACGTTTACCATCCACTAAAACTTGTTTCACATCTTCACCTTGTGCTTGTATCTTTCCATCAACCATGGATACACCAGGCATTTTAGAAACTAAATCTTCAGCCGTTGCATCTTTATTTACTTTATACGCTTTAGAATTAAAGCTAGTTGTGTCACCATTTTGAGTCGCCAGTGAAATTTGAGCTTCGATTTTAATTTCCTTGAGATTTAAACTATTTTGTTTAAGGGATATAACTCCTAAGTCAATCGGTTGATTTAAAACAACTATAGATTTAAAAATTGGCTTATACCCTAAGGATATTATTTTAAGCGTATATGAATCAGAAACCACATCGTCCATTTTAAAAAAACCGTCCATATCTGTTACCGTTCCTTTTACAAAAGATGAATCATTTGCTTTTAACAGAAACACAGATGTTCCCATATAACCTTGTTTTGATTCGTCTATTAATCTACCGCTTATGAAATACTTTTGCGAAAAAGTAGTTGCAAATAGAAGTAAAAAAATAAATGTGTGTAAAAATTTAAACATAAATACGAAAGCTTAAATATACGATTAAGCTTTTACGGAAAGGTTAATTATTCACTATATATCACAACCTGCTGGTCCACAAACAGCTGTATCGGACTCACTTAAATCGATGTGATTAATCTCATTATAAGCGGTATGTAAAGCCTTCAAAAATGTTTCAGATTCTTGAGCTCCAGATATTGCATATTTATGATTTAAAACGAAAAATGGAACACCCCTTACTCCTATCTGCTGAGCTTGTTCAATATCTTGATGAACTTCATTTGCAAATGTATTTCCTTTTAACATATCGCTCACCTCTGCTTCATTCATGCCTATTTTCAAAGCTATTTTTAAAAGTGTTTCATAGTCTGCCGTATTTTTTCCTTCTGTAAAATAGGCGGAAAATAATTTTTCTTCTAACTCATTTTGCAAACTATATTTTTTAGCCAAGTGCGATAAACGATGCGCATCAAACGAATTAGCAACAACCGCTGTTTCAAAATTAAATTTTAATCCAACCTGTTTAGCTATATTTGAAACATGAGCAATGGTTTCAGCTGCTTGCTCTTTCGACCAACCTTTTTTTAATCTTAAATTTTCAATGGTATTCAAAGTAGCGTCTGTAACCGTACTTGGGTCTAATTGAAAACTTTTCCAAATAATTTTTATTTTATTTTTATGTGGAAATTGCTCTAAGGCTTTTTCAAATTTTCGTTTGCCGATATAACAAAACGGACACATCACATCACTCCAAATTTCTACGTTCATATTATTGTCTATAAAAAAGAAGCCGCCAAATAAAGGCAGCTTCTTTATATTCTAAATTGTTACTAAAAATTACTTTTCAATATCGACTGCACGCAATTTATTTAATTCAGCGATAACCATTTTTCGTTTATCCGTAAACTCGGCAATTTTTCGTTTTTCAACATTTATTTTATCTTCAATTTCTTTCATAAATGGATTAACACCTTTACTACTCGATTTAAAAAATCCTAAATTATTGTCGTATGTTTTCACACGTGAGTTTATTTCTTCAATTTGTTTTTTCAAAAATTCAGCTTCTTTATTTAAAGCAATTTCAGGATTTTCGCCATTAACAAAGCGTTCAATTTTTGATTTAAATTGCATAACCATTTTATCCGAAACACTCACATTCATTTTATCATATAACTCATCTAATTTGTTATAAAATGCGTCATTGATTCTTTTCTTATCTTTCATTGGAACCATACCAGCAGCATTCCAATCTAACGAAAATTGTTTTAATGCAGCATGATTAGCATTGGTATCTTCTGACAACGTAAACTCTAACAACTTAGCTAATAAAGCTTCCTTTGCAACTAAATTAGAGTCAAAGCTTGCATCAATAGCTGAAAAATGTGCTTTTTTGGCATCAAAGAAATGATTACAAGCTACTCTAAATGAGTTAAATAATTTTGTTTCTTCTCCACCGGCATGCGGAATTTTTTTCCACGCATCTTGTATTTTAATAATTACTAAACCTGTTTTTTGCCAATCTGTACTATCTTTTACAGCATTAACTTTTGCAATCAAATCTTGTTTTTGAGCTTTTATATCGCTCAATTTTTCATGCATTACATGAAAAAACGCTTTCTTTTTTTCAAAAAAAGAATCACACAATGCTCTAAACTCTATCCAAGCTTTATCATTCTCTTTCGCATTAGCTCTCCCAATTATCTTCCATTCAGCTTGAATGGCTGTTAATTCAGATGTTAAATTATTCCAGGCTTGACCGTTAGCAGTTTCCGTCTTTTTAAGAATGTGTTTTATTTTTTCTAAAACAGCATTTTTCTTTTCTAAATTAGAATCTTTTTCTTCTTCAATGCTACTGTAATGAGCCTTCAATGTAGAGTATGCTTCATCAATAGCTAAACGGTAAGCACCCTTCAATTCATCCCATTTATCATTTGGCACGGGCCCAATATCTTCCCAATCATTACGATAAATTTTTATTAATCGTTCTGCTTCCTTAATATTAGTTTGATTCTTAATTCCTTTTATTTTTTCAAGTAATTCAGTTTTTAATTCGTAATTACGTTTTAAATCATGTTCTTGTAATTGCTTTGATAAACTTAATTTATAATTAAACTCTTCAATGGCTTTACTATAATCCGCTTGAATTTCTTTGTATTTATGAGTTGATACAGCGCCAGTTTCTTTCCATTGCTTTTGCAATTCAACTAACTTTTTAATTGCAGCGCCAATATTGTCACTAACTTGACTTAAATCATTAATTTTCGCAATAATTTCTTTACGAATGCCTAAATTTTTGTTTTGATCTACAGCTATTTTAGCATCTTCTTCTTTTTTTCGAGCTTCAAATTTTTCAAAAAGTTTCGAAATGGTTATATCATCGGGATGTTTAGCGTATTCAAATTCCTTTGCTTTACCGCCTTCATCAACAAATTCTTGTTTTGCTTTTTCAAATTCTGAAGTCCATACTATTTGGTACTCTTTTTGCAGAGTTCGCATTTGGTGAGCAACAGCACTAATGTCGGCAGAACCGATCATTTCTTCTAACTTAGTAATAATTCCGTTTTTCATTTTTTCTTTTTTAAACCTTTAGTATTGGCTTTTGTTTATTGTTTAATTTTATGCCTATCAAAAATAAAGTAATTTTTTAGTTTGCAAAACTTTAAATTACTTTTTTAACTAAATAATTTAATTATAACAAATGACCATAATTGACCATGAAGCTTTAAATTTATTGGATTTTCATAAAATAAAAAACGAAATAAGTTTATTCGCACATAGTGAAAAAGCAAAGCAGCAGGCCTCGCAAATTTCAATCATAGCAAATACAGAAAAATTAATAATAGAACTGAACCGTGTGTCAGAATTAAACACGATATTAAGTAATAATAGTTTTTTTCCAAATTTACAATTTCAAGATTTTAAGAAAGAAGTTACACTTCTCTCTTTAGATGGTAGCATGCTCGTTGAAGAACAGTTTTTTCTAATAAAACAATCCACAGAAATAGCCAACACACTTATTCGATTTTTAAAGACAAATAAAAATATCTTACCTTTTTTAAATGACCTTGTTTCTGGCATAGAAGACAACAAAATCATAACAAAAGAGGTTGAAGCGATTCTTGATTTTGAAATGAAAGTAAAAGATAATGCTTCTAAGGAATTACAAAAAATTCGACATGATCTCAGAGAAAAAAGAAAAGAAAGTGATTTTAAATTTAACCGATACGCAAATGAATTAAAGAAATTAGGTTTTTTACGAGAAAACGAAGAAAGCTATTTTAATGGCAGAAGAACACTAGCTGTTTTATCTGAAAATAAAGGAGAAGTCACGGGTTTTGTTCATAGTAAAAGTGAAACTGGAAAAACAATCTTTATTGAACCAAGTGCTTTAGTCAATATTAATAATGATGTTGCTGAATTGGAAATTGATGAACGTAGAGAAATCAATAAAATACTCAGAGAACTATCGGCAAAATTAAGAGTTTATGCGCCACAACTTAATCAATTTTATTTTTTATTAATTGAAGTAGATGTTTTAAGGGCAAAAGCATTGTATGCACAAAAAATTAAAGCCTGCTTACCAGTCATCAGTTTCGAGCCCGAATTAAAATTAGAAAAAGCATTCCATCCAATTTTATTTCTTCAAAATAAAGAACAAAAAAAATCCACTATTCCACTTACTGTTCATCTTCATAAAGATGAACATTTATTGGTAATTTCTGGTCCAAATGCTGGCGGAAAATCGGTGACACTTAAAACAATTGGTTTATTGCAAACGATGTTACAATGTGGCTTATTAGTTTCAGTTGGGCCAAATTCAGTCATGAGTTTTTTCAAGCATATTTTAATTGACATTGGCGATACACAAAGCATTGAGCACGAATTAAGTACTTACAGTGCGCGATTAAAAAAAATGATATCCATACTAGACACTGTTACACATCAAACTTTAGTTTTAATGGATGAGTTTGGAAGTGGCACAGATCCTGACCTCGGAGGAGCTATGGCAGAAGTTGTTTTAGAGGAAATTGTAAAATCAAAAACATTTGGAATTATAACAACACATTATTCTAATGTAAAATTATTGGCCAATAAATTAGATGGTGTAAAAAATGGAAGTATGTTGTTTGATTTAGAATCACTTGATCCAAAATACATTTTATCGGTTGGCGAACCAGGAAGTAGTTATACATTTGAAGTTGCTGAAAGGGTTGGTTTTCCTATTGATTTGATAAATAGAGCTAAGCTTAAAACAGATACTAATAAAGTAGATTTAAATACCTTATTAGCCGAAGTTCAACAACAAAAAACAATCCTTTACGAGGCTATAGAAAAAACAGAGCACGAAAACTTTTTACAAAAAATATCGAAAGAAAAATACGAAGTATTATCCTCTAATTACCAAGATAAAATTGAACGAGAACGGGAACGTAAAATTGAATTAGCTAGGCTAGCTGATTTTGGTCAAAAGTATTTAAGACTACTTGATGATTGGAATAAAAATGAAAATAGAAAAGATGTCATTAAACGCTTCATTGATGGCATTTCAGCTGAGACCAGAAAGCGAAAAGATTTAGAAAAACAAAATCGAATTGATAAATTCTCTGAAAAAAAAGTAGCTCGCATTAAACCTCTATTACAAACAGGAACTAAAGTGAAAATATTAAATAGTTCGCAGATTGGGATTGTAGATGAAATACTTAACGAAAAAGTAAAAATAACATCTGGAAATTTAAAAATGACCGTTAATATTCACAACCTCGAAATTGTGAAAGACTAAAACTCCAAAACAAACTCTTTGTTTGATTGAACGGCTTTACCTTTATCCATTTCCGGATTCCAGTTTTTCATTGAATTCAGTATTTTTTTAATACTATCAATGCTTTTTAAATCACCTTTCTCAATTGATTTAATCTTTAACACTTTAATCGTTCCGTTAGGCATTATAATAACCTTTATTTTGTATGAACCAGATAACTTTGCATCTGCGTTACTTAGCTTAGCATTTGATGTCACATAATTCTTTATTCCAATTTCACCACCTACAAAACTTGCTTTAGGTTCTGTTAGATTATTGGTAGAAGGTAATTGACTATTACTTTTTTTAGCCATAGAAGTAACAGCAACTTTTTCTTGCTTAGTCTCAGATAAACTTTTTGTACTGCCCACTTTACTATCATCATTCTCAACTGCAATTTGATCCAAACTCACATCAGAACTTGCAACTTGTGGTTTTTCGATGTAACTATAATTTTGTGAAACTGCCGCGCCGCTCATTGTTTCATTGGATTTAACTTCTTCGTTATTAGATATATTTCTTGTTGCTTCGTCCTTTGTTGTTTGAGTCGATTCTGAACGAACAGGTGTTTCCGATTTTTTTTTGTCCGTTTTAAATGAGTTTTCATCTCCCTTGCTAATTAATAGTTTCGGTTTTTTGTTTTTAACGTGAGTTTCATCCGGATTTATTTTTTCAATATCATCTTTTTTTAGGTGAATAAGCGATTCTTGACTAGATTCATTATTTAATGCTAACTCAGAAGATGAATTTTTATTAAAATCAATTAAATAGAACAGAGAAATTAAAACAATTAAAACGATGGATGCTGCAGCAGAAAAAATAATGGTATTACGATTTTTTAAAAATGTATTTTCAGATACTTTTTTAGAAATCCCCAATTGTACATCTATATTCAATTTAGTGAAACTATCCGGATTAGAATGGTCCACAAATCCTTCTAAAGCATCTTTTTCAAATTCATCCAAATCTTGGTCAATAGGCTGCTCGCTCGATCTAAGTTTAATCAAGTTTAAAAGCTCGTGAGCCGACAACGGTTTATTTGAATTATTATTTTCCATTATGAGTTTACATTTCCTATAATTTGCTCCAATTTAATTTTTAAATTTCGTTTGCCATTCTGAATGTAACTTTTCACTTCATTGGTTGTAAAACCAGTAATTTCTGCTATTTCAACATACGATTTATCTTTGAAATAAAATAAATCTAAACATTTTTTTTGCTCATGATTTAGTTGTTGAAGCGCCGATTCTACATGCTCATATTGCTTTTCTTTATCCTCTGCTTTATTAAGATGCAAAACAGAATCTGTTTCCATAAATAAATCCGCATTATTTTCAAGTTCTAACTTCTTTTTAAGTTTAGACTGTCGATTACGAATTACCATCAAACAAAAGTTTTTAGAATAGGTGTATAACCAACTTTTAAAAAATTCAATAGGATGTTTCAATAAATCAGTAAATAATTTCTCAAAAATTTGCATCACGGCATCCTTAGCGTCATCTTCATTTTTGAGATACTTCAACGAAAGACCTAAAACCAAATGTGCATAACGTTTATACAATATACCAACAAACACTTTATTTTGAGTGCTTTTATATTCTGCAATTAATTCTAAATCAGAATACTGGTTATATGTTTGGTTGTAAATCAAAACTCAATGAAGATACAAAAAAAATCATTTGATTTAAATATTCCATTCAGTTTAGACTCGTAGACTTAAAACTTTAAAAATCCATCTAATTGAATATCAATTACTTTCTGAGTTTCTAAATCCGATAATTGTTTAGATTCATTCAATAAATTAGTAACCAGACTAATGGGTAATTTATTGTGGTACACATTAATTTTTAAATAATTTAAAATATTCGTTAAATGCTCTAAACCCCTCAAATTACCTGCTCTTCCTGAAGATACACCAACTAAACATGCCTTGTTGTTTTCCCAATATTTAGGATGAACAGCATCCAAAAAAACTTTTAAAACACCAGGAAAACTGCCGTTATATTCGGGAGAAATAAAAATAAATTTTGTCTGTTTTTCAATGAAATTATCAATTACCTGCTGGAATTCAGGCGACCTGTTTCCGTATAATTCAGAAGAAATAAATGAAGAAGGTAAATCTTTCAAGTTAAAAAGTTGAGCATCAACACCTTTTTTCTTGAGGACATTCAAATAGAAGTCTGCAATTTTTTCGGTATTACTATCCATTCTATTTGTTCCTGATATAATTGTGATGGAATTCATTTTATTATTAACATTTTAGGTGATTTACAATTCAGTGTGTTTAAAACTAAAAACAGATTAAACCATCAAATAGTTTATTTTTACGAGACACAAATTTGAGCTTTTTTTTGCAGAAAACGAAACATAATACCTACAATTATCAAATAGTTGTAGCGTATTGAAAATAAAGAAAAAAAATTCAAATGGTTGAAAAATAAAGAAAAATAAAAACATACTCGAAAATACTTACTAGGTCATAACTCATGGGAAAAATAATAGCGATATCGAATCAAAAAGGTGGAGTTGGTAAAACAACTTCAGCCATTAATTTAGCAGCATCACTTGCCGTGCTAGAATATAAAACATTATTAGTAGATGCTGATCCTCAAGCAAATTCAACTTCAGGAGTTGGCTTTGACCCGAAGGAAGTAAGAGAAGGTTTATACGAATGCGTTATCGGAACAAGAAATCCGCAAGATTTAATTCTAGAAACAGAAACACCTAATTTATTTTTACTTCCTACGAATACGGATTTAGTTGCCATTGAGTTAGAAATCGTTAATCTTCCCAATAGGGATTATATGATGAAAGCGGCCTTAGATAAAGTAAAAGACGACTATGATTTTATTATTATTGATTGCTGTCCATCTTTAGGCCTAACAGTTATTAATTCCTTAGCTGCGGCTGATAGCGTTATCATACCAGTTCAATGCGAATATTTTGCATTAGAAGGCATGGGCAAATTATTACAAACGATTAAATTAATTCAAGAACACATCAATACAAATTTAGATATTGAAGGTGTCTTGTTAACGATGTACGACCCTCGTTTGAAATTAGGAAATCAAGTGGTGGAAGAAGTGAAAATGCATTTTCAAAATATGGTATTTAATACCATTATTCAGAGAAATGTAAAATTAGCTGAAGCACCAAGTCATGGAAAAACAATCATCATGCACGATGCTGTAGGAAAAGGATCCATCAACTACCTTAATTTAGCGCGTGAAATTTTACAAAGAAATAATTTAACCAAAATTTCAGATGAAGATCGTACAATGTCATTTACGGATGATGAGACTGATTTTAATGAAGCATAATAACCAATTTTTGTTGATTTTATAATCAATCATACAACCTTTTAACACAATAGAATGAGTAGTAATAATAAAAAACCAGCACTAGGAAGAGGATTAAGCGCTTTATTACAAAATGCTAAAACTGACATTACAACAAAACAAACTGGAGAGGCAACGCCAGTTGTAGGAACCATTGCCATGGTAAAAATAAAAGACATTGATACAAATCCTTTTCAACCAAGAACTCATTTTGATGAAAATGCATTGCATGAATTGTCTGAATCGATTAAACAACATGGCATCATTCAACCCATTACTGTAAGAAAACTTGGTTACGATAAATACCAATTAATTTCTGGTGAACGTCGTTTTAGAGCTTCACAATTAGCAAACCTTGAAGAAATTCCTGCCTACATTCGCGTTGCCAATGATCAAACCATGCTTGAAATGGGATTAATTGAAAATATACAACGTGAAGATTTAGACCCAATTGAAATTTCTTTAAGCTATAAGCGATTAATTGAAGAGTGCGATTTAACCCAAGAACAATTAGGTGAAAAAGTAAACAAACAACGTAGTACAGTTACTAATTTTTTAAGACTACTAAAATTACCAGCAGCTATTCAAAAAGGTTTACGAGATAAAGATATTTCAATGGGGCATGCTCGTGCTCTTTTAAGCATCGAAAATGAAGATAAACAGTTAGCTATTTATGCCTTATGTTTAGAAAATGAATTATCTGTTCGTCAAGTTGAAGAATTAGCTCGAAGTGAAAAATTAAGCTTCACTCCCAAAACAACTCGTGTTGAAAAACCACTAACAACTGAAGATAAACAAATAAATAAAAAGTTAGAATCCATTTTTAATACATCTGTTGAGTTTAAAAGAAGTGTTAAAGGTGATGGCTCAATTAAATTGAGCTTTAGTAATGAAAATGAATTAAATCATATCTTATCTTTTTTTGACATTAATTAACGAATCGTATTTTAAATCCAATACAAGTTTTATTACTATTAATTAATTTTACAACATTGAAATTATTTTTTCTATATACCATTTTTATTTGCTGTGCTTTTTTTTCACCATTAAACGCTCAACTAAAAGATAGTTTAAACTCCGTAAAAAGCACCAAACATGCTATTTATTCCAATGCTCGAAAAGCCATTGTGATGAGTGCATTGATGCCAGGTTTAGGACAGGTTTATAATAAAAAATACTGGAAAGTTCCTCTTATTTTTGGAACTTTAGGCGGTATTACGTATTGGGGAATAAATAACAATAAACAGTATAAGTTTTACAGTACTAATTTGCTTGCTGAAAACGATACCGATGCCTCAACAATAAATACAACAAATTACAGCAGTGCACAGTTAATTACACAAAAAAGATATTATCGAAAATACCGTGACATTGCTATTATGACTGGCGTTTTAGTTTATCTTATAAATGTGATAGATGCTAATGTTGATGCGCATTTAAAAACGTTTGATGTAAGTGATGATTTGAGTTTACGCGTCATGCCTTTTTCTCAATTTGATGTAAATAGTAAAATACAAACGGGACTTACCTTGCATTTAAACTTTAAATAATTATAACTAAACTTTCTTTTAAACGTGTTTTAATAAGAAATAATTACACTATGAAAATTGCATTATTAGGATACGGTAAAATGGGTAAAGAAATTGAATACATTGCTTTACAAAGAAATCATACCATCGTATTAAAAGTTGATGAAACGAACGCTGATACATATTCATTTGAAGCATTGCAAAACGCTGATATTGCCATTGAATTTAGCACGCCGCATACCGTTATTAATAATATTACTAAATGCTTTGAGGCTCAAGTACCTATTATTGTTGGAACAACAGGTTGGTATGATCATTTTTCGGAAATAGAAAAAAAATGCACTGAAAAAAACGGTACATTATTTTACGCTTCAAACTTTAGTATAGGAGTTAACTTATTTATGAAAGTAAACTCCCATTTAGCTGAGCTAATGAACCAATATCCAAATTACGAAGTGAAAATGGAAGAAATTCATCATATTCATAAATTAGACAAACCAAGCGGAACAGCTATAACATTAGCAAATCAAATCATTGAAAAATTAGACCGTAAAACGAATTGGAGTACTTCCGAATTTAAAAACGACACATTATTCATAGAAGACAAACGAGAAGGAGAAGTTCCAGGCACTCACATCATTAAATATACATCAGAAGTTGATGATATTGAAATCATGCATAAAGCAAATAACCGGAAAGGTTTTGCGCTTGGTGCAGTTGTAGCTGCAGAATTTTTAAAAGGAAAAAAAGGTATATTTACCATGAACGATTTACTTTAACATTACAAACTTTTTAACATAAACATACCATTACAATCAACACATTAATACCTATGGGAAACATCATTTTTTTTATACTTATTTTAATTTCATTTATAGGGTTATATAAAATTTTTGAAAAAGCAGGAATAGCTCCTTGGAAAGCACTTATTCCCATTTATAATTTTTGGGAAGTTGGTAAACTCATCAATCGTCCAAAATGGTGGGCATTTATTATGATTGTACCAGGCGTTAATTTAATTATGTATGGTGTTTATGGCTTTCATTTAGCACGCGCATTTAAAAAGCGAATGACAAATGATTTAGTTTATGCAGCTATAATGCCCTATTTATATTTTGCGTATTTAGGTTTTAATAAAGATGTTAAGTTTTTTGGTGTCGCAGATATTAAATCTGAATCGTCAATTATAAAAAACTGGCTAGACCCAATTATTTTTGCTGTCGTTGCAGCTTCAATTATTCGTGGTTTCTTTTTCGAAGCCTTTACAATTCCAACATCATCATTAGAAAAATCACTTATGGTAGGAGATTTTTTATTTGTAAATAAAGTATGTTATGGCGCTAAGGTGCCTCAAACACCTATAGCTTTTCCGTTTGCTCATCACACCTTACCCTTTACAACAGAAACAAAATCATATGTAGAGTGGATAAAAATTCCATATATGCGTTTACCAGGTTATTCGAAGCCAAGCAATGGAGAAATTGTTGTATTCAATTATCCTGACGGAGATACGGTGGCTGTAGGCTTTCAAGATATGAGTTATTATCAGTTAGCCAGAAGTATTGGCTACCAAAATGTGCACAACCCAAAATACAGGCCGCCATATGGAGATGGCAGCCGACAAGTTGGAAAAATAGTAGCTCGCCCAGTCGATAAACGAGAGCACTATGTAAAACGTTGTGTCGGCATCGCAGGAGATAAATTAGAAATTAAGGATGGTGAATTATACATCAATGATAAATTAAGTCCAATGCCAAAGGATGCTCAACATCATTATTTTGTGAAATGTAAAGAACCTATTTTCACTCCCGAATTATTAGATGATTTAGATATTTATTATGATGAAGCTAATTTACTGTCTTTAGTTCCTTATGGCACAGGAGATACAGCCATTGTGTTTTCTTTAGTTGATAGGCCTGAAGGTCACGCAGATAATGATTTTTTAAGTGAGTATAAAAACACGTTGAAATCAGATACGGTTTTATACAGTTTAAACCTAACCAAAGAAAAAGCTGAAAGAATAAAATCGTTGGTTGGTGTATATTCTGTAAAAAAAGAAATTAAAGCAAAAGGTAAAATTGACTATAACATATTTCCACATAATGCTTCATATGCATGGAACAACGACAATTTTGGGCCAATTCTATTGCCTAAAGAGGGGACAACCATCAAAATTGACACCAACACTATTTGTTTGTATGAAAAAATGTTGAGTACTTATGATGACGGCATTCATCAAATAACCAAACAAGGAGCACAAGTCTTATATGATGGCAAACCAATCACGTCCTATACATTTAAACAAGGTTACTATTGGTTAATGGGCGATAATCGTCATAATTCTGCGGATAGTCGTAGCTGGGGAGTTGTACCTTTTGATCATGTTGTTGGTCGTCCAGTATTTGTTTGGTTTAGTATGAAAGACCCTTCTAAAAATTTAGTAAGTGGAAATAATCCAATTGGCTCTTTATTTAAAAATGCACACGATGGCAAATTTCGTTGGAATAGATTTATGTGTTATGTTGGTCCGGAAGGTTTAATATCTTGGAAGATTCCTGTTGCATTATTTGCCCTACTTGCTTTTGGATATAACTTCTGGAAAAAAAGAAAAGAGAAAAAGCACGAGAAAAAATTAGTTTAACTTGTTCAATCCTGAAATATTAACCGATTTGATTAAAGTACAAATGCCATTTGGAAGATACAAAGGTACTTTACTTTCAGATTTGCCTGTTTCATATTTAGAATGGTTTCAACGTCAGGGATTTCCTGCTGGTAAACTCGGAATGATGCTTGCAACCGTTTATGAGATAAAATTAAATGGATTAGAAGATATCTTGTATCAACTTAAAAAAGGTGTTAGATAATCACATGCGATAAATGTGATTGCAGAGATTTTTTTGATGGATTTTCTCGCTATTAGATATTCTAGAATCAACAAAAATAATTAGTGTATCTTTGCAAAAAAATTACCAATGACAACTTTTAAAGATCTTAACCTTTCTAAACAGCTTCTAAACGCTCTTAATGATATTGGGTTTGATATGCCTACTCCTATTCAAGAAAAAGCATTTCCAGTAATTATGTCGGGAAAAGATGTAGTGGGTATTGCACAAACAGGAACTGGAAAAACATTCTCTTACTTATTGCCAATTTTAAGGCAAATAACCTTTTCAGAACAAAGACAACCTAGAGTATTAATAGTTGTTCCTACGCGCGAATTAGTTATGCAAGTAGTAGGAGAAATAGAAAAGCTAAGCAAATACATGAATGTACGTTTTACAGGCGTATATGGCGGGGGAAACATTAATATACAAAAACAAAAAGTATATGATGGATTGGACATTTTGGTAGCAACTCCAGGGCGTTTAATTGATTTAACTCTCAGCAGAACTCTACAATTTAATGGTATTCAAAAATTAGTGATTGATGAAGTTGATGAAATGCTAAACTTAGGATTTAGAGCTCAATTAATAAAAATATTAGATATACTTCCCGAAAAACGTCAGAACTTAATGTTTTCTGCAACTCTAAATGAGGATGTAGAAATGATGATTGAAAATTATTTCACAAAGCCAGTGTATGTTGAATTAATAACAAGAGGTACCCCTTTAGAAAAAATCATTCAACATGCTTACCATTTGCCAAATTTTTACACGAAAGTAAATTTGCTCGAAAATTTATTACAAACTGATGCAGAATTTAAAAAAGTATTGGTGTTTGTGAAAAATAAAAAAATAGCAGATGAAATTTTTAAAGAATTAGAAACTGAATATGGCCAAGAAATAGGCGTCATCCACTCGAATAAAACACAACCTCAGCGTTTTAACGCAGTCAAACAATTTGATGAAGGCATTCATAAATTATTAATTGCAACAGATGTCATTGCGCGTGGATTAGATTTAAAAGATGTGACCCATGTATTGAATTTTGACATGCCATTAAAAGATCCAAACTCATACATACATAGAATTGGACGAACAGGAAGAGCTGATAAAACGGGTATTTCTGTGAGTTTTATTACAAAGTCCGATCTTGAAATTCAAAAATCAATTGAAACATTGATGAATAAAAAGATGACCGTTTTAGAAATTCCTGAATCAGTTGAAATCTCCATTAACTTAACGCAAGATGAAAAGCCCGTTACGAGAGATAAAAATCTCAATAAAAACAAAAAATTAGTCAAGCCCACTGGTGCTTTTCACGAAAAATCCGAAAAAAATAAAAAAGTTAATTTAGGTGGAGCCCGTAAAAGAGAAAATCAAAAACGGATTGCAGAACGAAAAAGTAAAAGGCAGTATTAATGATTGTTTTTCTTATGACACTAACTTAAATACTTCGACTTTTAATTCAATTGTTTTACTTTTTTTATTATTTATCCATTCTAAACTAAAAAGGTTCAAAGAAATCTTTGAACCTTTTTAGTTTTTCAAAAATTTAAAACATTATTGTTTTAAAACTTTATAAGTACGCTTAGCATCTTTCGTATTTACAGTTAAAAAATAAATGCCATTTGCTAATTCTGAAATATCTATTGACTTAGTAATGAATGCAGTTCCTTCAGCTTTGTCTTCGAATACAATTCTTCCATCAATCGACCTGACTGAAATGTGAGCATTAATATCAGAATTTGAATTAATTTCTATTGTAAATAATCCTGAGTTTGGATTTGGATACACATTTAACCCTAAATGACTTTCAAGTTCATCAACGCCTACACAAGCATTGACGATTAATGTGTCTTTTCCTAATCCGCTACAACCGTTTGCAGCCGTATAACTGTAATAAATAAGGTATGTTCCTTGACCCGCTAAATTTGCGTTAAAATTAGTTCCAGAAACCCCAGACCCAATATATGTTCCGCCAGATGGTGTTCCTTCAGTTAATGCCCTGGTAGTTTCTGTAGGACAAAAGCGCGTTTGACCACCAAATACTAAACTTACGGAAGGCGAAGGTCTTGAAGTCACATTAATCACATCAGATTTTTGACACGTGGTTGAATTTGTAACTATTACAGAATACGTTCCTGGCGTTCCTACTGATAATGTAGATGTGGTAGCTCCTGTGCTCCATAAATAAGTGCTTCCAGGATTCCCTGCATAAAGCGTTACGGTTTTTCCTGAACAAAATGTTGTATCAGAACCTAAGGTCACAATTGGAAATACACCTACAGTTACAATAATAGAATCCGTATTTGAACATCCATTGGAATTTGTTCCTCTAACCCAATAATTACCATATGTAGAAACATTAATCGTTGAGGTTATTGCTCCCGTGCTCCATAAAAAACTCGCTGCAGAAGTGCTCGCATTTAAGGTTAATGGTAACACACAAACCGAAGTATCGCTTCCTAAATGAGGAGTTGGAGTTGGCTTAATATGAATATTCACTAAATCATAACTAGTACATCCAGATTTATTTGCACTCACTGTATAATTTTGAGAGGCTAACAAATTAGCTGTTGGGTTTGAAACGCTTGCAGAAGATAAGCCTATAGCTGGAGACCAAGAATAGGTGACAACTGCAGGCTGACCAAAATAGATATTTGGACGCTGAGAGGCTAAACTAGTAGATGTTGTTGTGGTACATACGCCACTGACATCAGCACTATACCAAACACTTGAAACAAAAGGCGTGCCAGATTGCTGCACAGAAACGTTATTTGAAAATGATGAATTATTAAAACAAGTTTCTAAAATGATGTTTGAAACCCCATCCCAAACAAAAGGAGATGAAAGCGTATGCGTATTTAATCCTAATACGGGTGTATAACTAGCAACAGAATAATATGTTGTTAATCCGGCAGTTGTAAAAGAGGTAATTGACGTAATAGTTGAACTTGCCATTGACATATTATAATTAGTTAATGCTGCGGAGCCATTTAAGTTAGTTGCATTAAAGCCAATGGTTGTAAAATTTCCTGCGTTCAATCCAGCAGCAGTTAACTCAGACGCTAATATTAAAAATTGGTGTTTTGCACCCCAATCAAAATTACCGTAAGGAGTAGGAAAAGTGTAGGCTGCATTAGTAAGTAAACCAGTCCCAACCTTTTTTATAGCTTTATAGCTAGCATTAAGTAGAACAGGTACTCCTAAACAAACACTATCGTTAGGGGAAATAGTTGTTGTAAAATAAGGGACTTTATTAATAGACGAAACAACTGTATCATTGATTGCAGCTCCATCACCTATTACCCTAGTATAGCCTTTAAAATTATATAAACCAACCGTACTCATATTAAATGCATTTGTAACCGTATAATCTCTTGATGAAAAAGTACCTAAAGTACCTGAAGATACAGCCACTGTATAAGTTCCAACGACAGCGCCAGAAGTTTTTACAGTTACAGTTGTAGGATTGGTTGCAAAGTTAGCTATCGCTGAACCATAATTTGTAACACGAGCAACGATTGTATCATTCCCAAAACATTCTCTTAAACTAGTCGGTTTAACAATCATACTAACACCTAAATCTAGAGGTGATGGCGTTAAAATATTAATATTATAGTCTTCTACCTCGCCCCAAAACGGATTAGTACAAGGTGTTGGTGCAATACTTGATTCTGTTTCAATAACACGCATACGAGTCAAACCGGGCAAAGCCGTAATAGGAATAGTAACACCACCTGCTGCAGAAACTACTGCCCCAGCAACTGGAAAAGCAGTATAAGCAGACGTGTAAACCTCCTCACCTGCATCTGTAAATAAACCATTATGATTATAATCAATCCAAACTCTAACAATTCCAGAGTAACCAAAAGTACCACACATACCGACAGTAACGGACAATGGATAATTCATACCTAAAGATACCACAGGAGCAGGGACTAATGTTGTGTAGTCATTATACATTGATACGGATGAACCCGGCCCTCCAATGGATGTGCACGTGGTGGTATTGGACATTGATGCAAACGTTACGTTGAAAATTTCATCATCGCCTGTAAACGAAGCAGCAGCCGAACAATAAACTTGGGCTTTTAAATTATTAAAAGTTAATAATCCCGCAAAAATCAAAACTAATTTTGATGTATGTAACTTTGCCTTAAAATAAGAAGAGTAATGTTTTTTCATGCTTAAATAGTTTATTTAAATAAATATATATATAAACAAAAATATACCAATTTTTTAATAATTCCAAAATAATAGTTGAACAAAATAGTGGTTTTATTTTATTCCTGAATTTTCGGCTATAATATGTCATATAAATAGTAATTTTACATTATGAATTTTATAATTATTTTATTTTTAAATTTAGGCGGCGGCGAAGTAGTGATGATATTACTAGTTGTATTACTATTATTTGGGGGGAAAGGAGTGCCAAATTTGGCAAAATCTTTAGGTAAAGGTATTAGGGAATTTAAAGATGCAGCAAATGGCTTGCAAAAAGATTTACAAGATAATACGGGAAACATAACGTCTACCATTCAAGAGCATATTCAAGAAGTAAAAAAAGAAGTTGATCGTGTGTCAGATTCTAATAAATAAACTACAAATTGTGTTTAAAACCTATTCTTATTTTTTACTATTAATGATAGGAGCCTCATTTTTCAATTCTTGTAAAAATGGCGAAGATTCTCATGAACAGAAAAGTGGAAGTGATAAAGTGAAAATAGACCAACAATTTATTAAAGTAAATCAACAAATCGTTACAAAAGAGATTGATGAAATGGATTATTATCAAAAATCGCATCAATTTTCCTTTGTCAAAACAAATTTCGGTGTTAGGTATTATGTTTACAAACACTCCATTGTTGGAGATTCAATAGCAAATGGAGACGTTGTAACAATAAACTACACATTATCTTTATTAGATGGAACCATTTGTTATTCGTCAAAAACAGACGGAGAAAAACAATTTAAAGTAGGAATGCAAGATGCAGAAGATGGATTACACAAAGCCATATTAAAATTAAAACAAGGCGATAAAGCTCTTTTATTAATTCCTTCGCACTTGGCACACGGATTGCTTGGCGATTCAAAAAAAGTTCCACCGCAATCCCCTATTTTATATGATATTGAAATCTTACAGGTAAGGAAATCAAGTTCATCAAATGAGGAAAAATAAAACCATAGTCCGATTTGGTAAGCGAATTCTCATTAGAATACGCGTTTTTTTAACCGTTGTAATTCCTATTGGATTTGTTTTTTATACATGTTACAGGTGTTCTAAATCTCCCACTTCTTTTATGTACGACAAAGATAAATATGGGAATTATTTTCAACTAATAACCATTGGGGACGGAGAAAAAAAACCAAACTTATTTTCCATTTTACAGATTGAAATAGAGCTTAAAACCCAATCTGATTCAGTGTTTTTTAATTCTAAAAATAATACAAAAAAAGGTTTATTTATCGACTTAAAAAAACCACTTATAGAAAAATACTTTAGTTCATACTTTTTGCAATTATCCGAAGGTGATAGTGTTGCTTTTTTGAGTCCACCTAATCTATTTTTTAAAACTTTTTTTGATACAGCTGTTCCTTTTTTTTGCTTAAAAGACAGTGTGATTCAATTCAATATGAAAGTAATTTCTATTCTTGATAAGACTCAATATGAGGCATTCATTCAAGAATCTGAAACCGAGGGAAAAACCTCAGAATTAAAAAAAATAACTGATTTTATTGCCTTACATTACCCAAACATTGCACCTCTGCCAAACGGAATTTACCAACTGGAAAAAATAGAAACAAAAAATGAACACGTGAAATCAGGAAACAAGATTACAATCAGCTACCAAGGTTTTTATTTGGATGAAAAACCATTAGACGCTCAGCCACAAAAATTAGAGTTTATTTATGGGACTCCTGACCAAATTATTAAAGGGTTAAATATTGTTATAGGAACATTAAAAAAAGGTGAATTTTCAAAAATAATTGTACCTTCACAACTTGCTTTTGGAGAAAAAGGTAGTTCAAACCAACTTGTGCAACCATTTACTCCTTTAGTATATAATATTACATTAATTGATATAAAATAAAAAAACATGAACAAAATCACAATTTTATTAGGTTCTGCATTATTAGTAGGACTTGCGGCTTGTAACAAATCAAAATATGAAGGTTATGAAACTGCTGAAAACGGGTTAAACTACAAGTTTTTTACCCAAGATGAAAAAGGTACTAAAGTAACTGAAGGAGACGGCGTTGCGTTTAGATACATTTTCAAATTAATGTCTAATGATTCTGTCCTTGTTAATTCAGCAAGTGCTAGTCAAGACGGATCTGGTATTACTAAATTTATTATGCCGAAATCTTCTTTTATTGGAAGTTTAGAAGATGCCATGATGATGATGTCAAAAGGAGATAGCGCTTCATTTATTGTAAGTGCAGATTCTTTCTACTTAAAGACACAACGCGTTGCTCAATTACCTCCATTTTTAAAACCAGGCGATATGTTAAAAGTTGAAATTAAAATGGTTGACATCAAAACTAAAAAAGAATTAGAGGAAAATCAAAAGCAACAAGAAATTGAAATGGCTAAAATGGCTGAAGCTGAAAAACCTCAAATTGAAAAATACATTGTTGATACAAAAATAAAGGCAACGCCAACTGCAAGCGGTTTATACTACACAGAAACGCAAAAAGGAAAAGGTGCATTAGCAAAAGCTGGAAATGAAGTGACTGTAAACTATACGGGTAAATTATTAAATGGTCAGGTATTCGATTCTTCCGTTGGAAAACCAGAGCCTTTTAAATTTATTTTAGGTCAAGGTATGGTTATTCCAGGTTGGGAAGAAGCATTATTGTTAATGGCAAAAGGTGGAAAAGCAACTTTATTAATTCCTTCTAATTTAGCATACGGAAACCGTGGCGCTGGTGGTGTTATTCCTCCATTTGCACCATTAGCTTTTGAACTAGAACTAGTTGATATTAATACAAAACCTGCTCCACCGCAACCACAACAAATGCCAGGTCAATAGTTCAATCAATAAATCAAATCATTCAATTTAATTAAAAAGCCTATGAAAAAATTAATTTTAGCATTATCACTAGTTGCCTTTATAGGGAATTTAGCAATTGCAGGAAATAACAAAGGTAAAAAAACAAAACTAAGTAAAATGGATAAAGAATTTTTAAGTAAACAAGCAGACGGCATGTATGCCAAATTTGAAACAGATAAAGGGACTATTTACTGTGTATTAGAATTTAAAAAAACACCTATGACAGTAGCCAATTTTGTTGGTTTAGCAGAAGGTGTTATTAAAAATACCGCAAAAGCAGAAGGAAAAGCATACTACGATAGTTTAAAGTTTCATCGTGTTATTCCTAACTTTATGATTCAAGGTGGTTGCCCACTTGGAACAGGTACTGGTGATCCAGGCTACAAATTTGGTGACGAATTTGATGAAACATTAAAACATACAGGACCTGGAATTTTATCTATGGCGAACGCTGGACCTGGAACTAATGGTAGTCAATTTTTTATTACACATGTAAAAACTGACTGGTTAGACGGCAAACATACTGTATTTGGTCATGTTATCGAAGGACAATCAGTTGTTGATTCAATTAAAGGAAATGATGTATTAAAACATTTAGTTATTTTACGTAAAGGTAAAGAAGCAGAAAACTTTGATGCTCCTAAAGTATTTGAATTTGAAAAAGCAAACGTTGGCGCTAAAGCAGAAGCCAAAGCAAAAGCAGAAAAAGAAAAAATGGATAAAGTTTTAAATGAAACCTATGGCTCAGCTAAAACAACAGCTAGCGGTTTACGTTACATGACTGAACTAGAAGGTAATGGAGCTTCTCCAAAAGCAACTGATACTGTAACTGTTCATTATTCAGGTTACTTATTAAACGGAACAAAATTTGATAGTTCAGTAGATAGAGGTCAACCAGCAACATTTCCTTTAAACCAAGTAATTAGAGGATGGACGGAAGGTTTACAACTCATGAAAGTTGGTGGTAAAACTAAATTCATTATTCCTTCAGAATTAGGATATGGCGAGCAAGGTGCGGGTGGCGTTATTCCGCCAAACGCTTGGTTAATTTTTGATGTTGAGTTACTTAAAATTGACTAAACTTTGAACTTTAAAACATAAAAAAGGCTTTCTCGTTGAGGAGGCCTTTTTTATGGAATATTATTTATGATGATGCAAAGTAAACTTAAAATCATTAAAACAAGAAATAATCGTCCTTAAATTCCTGTTAATATTTTGAAATTATTAGATTAACAAGTATGTGTTTATTTCTAATCTTTATTATTTACTTTTTCGTCTTTAAATTAAGATAGCTTTATATAAACCTTAAATTTTATTCTATGTCAAAGAAAGTTTCCACCACAAAAATGAATGAGCGTAAAATATTTGTACTTGATACTTCTGTCATTATTTACGACCACACAGCCATTAAAAATTTTAAGGAACACGATGTCGTTATTCCTATTACAGTATTAGAAGAACTAGATAATTTTAAAAAAGGAAATGACACTAAGAATTTCTCTGCTCGTGAATTTACAAGATATGTAGACCAAATGTCGGGTGAAAACACCTTACAAGAATGGACTCCTATTAATGGGAAAACACATGGTAATTTTAAAATTGAAATGCATAATTCATCAACGCTTGATGCAGAAAAAATATTTCAAGAACGTAAAGGTGATCATCGAATTTTGAATGCTGCTTTATATACCGCTGAACAAAATCCAACCAGAAAAGTCGTATTAGTTACAAAGGATATTAACTTAAGAATAAAGGCAAAATCTTTAAACTTACATGCAGAAGATTATACAACTGGAAAAATATTAACCGTTGATGAATTATATACTGGATGTTCATTAATTGATAAAGCAGATCCGAAAATCATTAATCAAATTTATGAAAAAGGAAATTGTGGATTAAAAGATTTTATGAAAAAAGGTGAGCCGGGTTCAAACCATTATTTCGTGCTCAAAAACGGTAATGCGTCTGTATTAGCGAGATATGATAATTCAAGTCAATCATTAAAACGAGTTACAAAAAGTTCCTCATTTGGCATCATTCCAAAAAATGCAGAACAATCATTTGCCTTAGACGCCATTTTAAATCCTGACATTAAATTAGTGACGATACAAGGCGTTGCAGGAACAGGAAAAACATTATTGTCATTAGCAGGTGCTTTAGAACAACGCAGAAATTACCATCAAATATATTTAGCACGACCTATTGTACCATTGAGTAATAAAGATATTGGTTATTTGCCTGGAGATATTACATCTAAATTAAATCCCTATATGGAACCATTATGGGATAATTTAAAATACATTAAAAGTCAATTCTCTGACAAGGATAAAGAACTGAAGCAAATCAATGAAATGGTTGAAAACGAAAAAATTGTTATTTGTCCACTTGCATTTATTAGAGGAAGAAGTTTAAGTAATATGTTTTTCATTGTAGATGAAGCTCAAAACCTAACGCCTCATGAAGTTAAAACAATTATTACTAGAGCTGGTGAAAATACAAAAATTGTGTTTACGGGAGATATCTATCAAATTGATACACCTTATTTAGATTCTCAAAGTAACGGTTTGAGTTATTTAATTGATCGATTAAAAGGTCAAAATTTATACTCGCATGTTACTTTGCAAAAAGGGGAACGAAGTGAATTAGCCAATATTGCCAATGAATTATTGTAAATAAAAATATAGCTTAAATCAATGATTTAAGCTATATTTAATAAAACAAAAAACATGAAAAATGCATTAGCGATACTTATCCTAGCAACATTCTTAATTCAATCGTGTGCCGTTCAAAAAAGGCATTACCGAAATGGATACGATATTACATTTAAAACGACTAAAAAAAATAGCACCAAAAAAAATGATGTAAGTCCACTTCGTCGCATTGAATCAACTCAAACCATTGATGAATCAAACGTTCAAATGAACCACGCATTGATGGCTTCAGCAGATCAAGATATAAGGAATGTTGTTTTAGCATCAACTCAAACTAACACTCAAAACGATGAACCCTGTGATGTTATTTATTTCAGAAATAACAAAGTAGTGAGCGCGAAAGTTGTGGAAATAAGCAGCACGAACATAACATACAAACGATGTGATAATTTGGATGGACCGCTTATTGTAGTGGATAAAAATTCAGTTAAGAGTATACTCTATAAAAATGGAGATACAGAAACGTTTATTGAAAACTACCCTGTTAAACCAACTCAAGAAAATACAAGAATTAATAAAACTTCTTACAACGAGGATGCGAAATATGATGGTTTTGCGATAGCAAGTTTTGCATGTTCCCTTTTATTCTTTTTACTTTTTCCAGCAATTTTAGGCTTTATATTTGGTATCATATCATTGAAACGAATCAAAGAAAGCAATGGAACATTAAAAGGAAAAGTATTCGCATCCATTGGAACATTAATAGGAGGCATACTTCTTTTTATAACGATTCTTGCTTTAATCATTATAATAGCTGCTGCAGGAATTTAACGGATTAAAATCGTAAAGAAAGTGTCGTTGGGTATTTATCTTTTAATAAGCCAAAATACAATCCATATCCAACAGCCATTCCAATGGTTCCACCAATGAGCGATTGTATGCGGCGTTTAGAACGAGAAACTTTTTCATAGCCTAAAATATAAGCGTCATAATCAATATTATTTGGATTAGAGATAGTACTGTGTCTTATTTTTACTTTTGTAATCCCGCTAAAAGCCATGTAAGTATATGGAAAAACAGGTGCAAAAAATATTCCCATTCCTCCTGTTGCAAGTCCCACTAATCCTGCTCCAATCAATGAACCGCTAGCTTTAAATCCTTTTCTTGCATCGCGTTCGCCATAAATGTAAAGTAGCATTTCGTCCCTCGTAAAATAATTACCTATAACCGAATCTTGTTGGTAGTAATATTTAGTAAATCCATTGTTATATTTTACACAATAAATTTCATCGTATTCAAAATGTAATTTTTCAGTTACTTTATGAGGATTAAAAACAGTTACAGCGCCAATTAATGTATCAATGACTTTAGAAACACAACTATTTCCATTCATTAATAAGACAGTATCTTTAAGCTGAGCATGTGCATTGATAAAAACACAAAAAAAAGAAAAAACAATCATTATTTTTTTCATCTGATACACTTACAATTTTAGTTGAAACAAGGTTACGCATTTTTTATGATGTAACACAACTAACAGATATAAAACTACAAATCTAAAGAAGCATCTTCTTCTAAAATAACACGCTTAGCTGTTTTGATTGCTAAGGCATTGTATTTTTTTTCCATGTAGGTTAATAGTTTATCCAAAACCATTTTTCCGTTTTCGTCTAAAGAGTTTACTTCTTTGGCAAACACCTCATGAATAGCAGTATGTTTAATCTGTTTAATTTGTTTTGGTATTTCTCCAAAGGCTAATTCTATTTTTCTTTCCTGAAATAACAATTTAAATTCTTCTACCTTATTATAAATAATTTTATTACACGCATCAATCTCGTTTTGACGCTTCAATAAATTTTCTTCAGCCTGCTTTTTTAAGGATTCAATATCTATGTATGTGATGTCATAATTTTCAATTACGCTTCTTTCAATATCAGTTGGAATAGCCAAATCAATGATTACTTTTTTCGATATGTCGCCTTGTAATAAAGACTTATAAATAGATTCTGTTACGATGGGTTTTTGTGAAGAAGTGCATGAAATCAACACATCAAACCCTTCCTTATAATTTGACAAGTTAGGTAATTCAAATGCTTGACCATTTAGAGAATCTGCCAAAGTAATGGCATTGGCTAAAGTCCTATTAAACACAGTAAAATTTGCATACTGATGCTTTTTTAAATAGTAAGACATGCTTACGTTTGTTTCACCTGCTCCTATAAATAATACACGGGCATTATTCTTAATTCCTAAATTTCTTAATTGTCTGTATGCTAATGATACAATAGAAACAGGATTCTTAGCTATATCAGTATCAGTAAATACTTGCTTAGCCGTTTCGATAGTTTGTTTAATTGCTAGACGAATCACGTCACCTGTTAACCCAAGTATGTTACAATATTCGTATGCTTTTCTAACTTGAGTAATAATTTCTCGTTCGCCAACAACTAATGAATCTAACGATGAGGAAACCTCAAATAGATGCGTTAAGCCTTTTTCATTTTCATAAATAGAAGTTCCATGTATCAAGGCCTTTAATTCTTCCTCTGAAATTCGTGAATTAATCGAACGGTATAATTCTGATAAAATCGTTTCGGAAATCTCATTTTCTGTAACAACTAAAAATTCGACACGATTACATGTACTTAAAAACATCAATTCTTTAAACGACAACATCATTTTTGCAGCACCTAAATAATGCTGCTGATTAGTTTCATCTAAATGTAATTTTCCTATTAGATCTAAATGAACTAATTTATGAGTTAAACTGATTATTTTAAAGGAATTCAAGTGCGTAAAGTTCAACAATTAAGGCTTGTTTTGTGTCATAGTAGTGTCATAAATTAATATTTAAAATTAGTCTAAATAAAATTCATAAATGGATGATTATTCCATTCCAATATGAAATAAAGCTTCACCTTGATTAACAACAGGATGATTGTTAATGCCAATAATATACCCATCAACTGTTGAAAGAATTTGATGTTCTTGCCTCTCAAATGGACTACAAATCACACCAAGTAAATCGCCTTTAGAAACATAAGCGCCATTAATTACTTTCATGTGAAATAAACCACTAAAGTTAGATCGTATCCAGGTATCCTTAATAATTTTAACTGAAACATTATTTGGCACCTCAATATCCGTCATTCCTAAATTTTTCATTAATCTAAAACACCCATTCAACCCTTCGTTAATGGCCACATAATCAAATCGTTTACTTTCTCCGCCCTCATATACTAATATCGATTTTCCTTTTTTCGCCGCTTCTTTTCTAAAAGTACCTTCTCTGTATTTACTATCAATGATTAATGGGGGAGAAAATTTTTTTGCTAATTCTAAATTTTCCGGAAACTCAAAAACACATCGAATTTGTGGTGAATTACTTATTTTAGCTCCACCCGTGTGAAAATCGACACCAAAATCAATTAAAGGAATAATTTGTTTCATTAAATCATATGCGATTCTGCTTCCAAAAGATCCATGTTTATTTCCAGGAAAACAGCGATTTAAATCTCGTCCGTCGGGCAAATCTCTACTACCATACAAAAAAGAAACGCTATTAATAACTGGAATGGCGATGACATTGCCACAATTAAGTTTTTTTAAATCTTCGCGTGCAATTAATTTTCTAATAATTTCAATGCCATTCGTTTCTTCTCCATGCATGCCTGCAGAAAATAAAACGGTTGGTCCTGGTTGATGACTTCTAAAAACGAAAACAGGAATTTCAATTTTTGTTTTGGTGTGCAATTCATAAGAGTTAAGAATAATTTGTTTATGTTCTCCAGCTCGAATTACTTGCGAATTGATAATAAAATCTTCCATTATTATTGGCCTGGAATATTAAATTCATTACGTTCAACATACTCAATTATTTTTCCTGCAATGTCTAACCCAGTTGCACCTTCAATACCTTCTAAACCTGGCGAAGAATTTACTTCCATTACTAAAGGACCTCTATCACTTTGTAATAAATCTACACCCGCAATACCTAGGCCTAGTTTTTTAGCAGATTTAATGGCTGTTGCTCTTTCTTCAGAAGTTAATTGAATAATTGATGCGGTTCCGCCTCTATGCAAATTACTCCTAAACTCTCCATCCTTGGCTTGACGCTTCATCGCTCCCACAATTTGTCCATCTACAACAAATACTCGAATATCAGCTCCTTTTGATTCTTTGATATACTCTTGAACCAACATATTTGCATCAATTTTTAAAAAAGCTTCCATCACTGATTTTGCTGCTTTATCGTTCTCAGCTAAAATAACACCTATACCTTGTGTACCTTCTAATAATTTAACGACGCAAGGTGCTCCTCCAATACTTTGAATAACAGATTCAATATCTTTTGGCTCATTAGCAAAGGCAGTTTTGGGCATACCTATTCCTGCTCTTGCTAGTATTTGCAAACTTCTCAATTTATCGCGCGAACGCACTAAAGCTTGAGATTCAACCGCTGTAAATATTTTCATCATTTCAAATTGGCGAACAACCGCTGAACCATAAAAAGTAGCACTTGCACCAATTCTTGGAATAACAGCACTTATATCATGTACTTCTTTTCCGTTGTAATAAATATGCGGCCTACTTTGCTCAATAACTAAAACGCATTTCATGTGATCTAAAACAACAACTTCATGGCCTCTTTGCTCTGCCGCTTCTTGTAAACGTTTGGTTGAATACAAGTTTTTATTACGTGATAATATCGCTATTTTCATTTTAACTTTTTTATTTATAAACCGTTTGTAAAAATTAAATTAACATCCACCAAAAATTTTCTTTTTAATAATCGTCTTCCAATTAAAATGGGATAGCGCATATTTCCTCTGTCTGTTAAAGACATGCGTGTGTTTATTTTTTTTCCTCCTAAATGAATTGTAATTTGAATGATAAATCGTTCCTCCATTTCACCGAAAGAATTTTTTATTTTTTTTTGAGCAAAGTCTGAAAAAATATGAACCTCATCATCTAGAAACTTAACATACAACTTATCTTTTTTTAATTCAATGTATTTACAATGAATCGCATTAGAATAAGCACCCGTGTCAATTTTAGCAACTAACTGATTCATATTTAATAACGGAAACCCAACGAATTCTCTTCGTCCTATTATTTTTAATTTATAAGATGTTGATTGCATAAAATTTAGAGCCAATTTAAATTATTTTATTGGTATCAAAAAATAATTTAAAACAAAAGAATTATATGGATTTATAGAAACGAGTTACATTTACCTCATCGTCAAAATTTTCATTTTTCTGAAATTGGTTTACAAATTGATTTGCATAATATGGAGCTAACATGACAGCCTTTGTTCCAAATCCATTAAATACATGAATGTTTTTAAATGTAGGATGTTTACCTATGACTGGCCTTCTGTCAATCACTGATGGCCTAATACCAGCTTCATGATTTATAATCGTAAATGGCGAAGTGATAAGCAGTTTTAATTTCTCTTCTAATTCTATTAAACCTTCCGTTGTTGGATCATCAGTTAAATTTTTCCATTCGTAAGTAGCGCCAACTTTATAAATAGAATTTCCTAATGGCAAAATAAAAATTCCTTTGTTCAAAATATTTAAATCCAAGTTTAAGTCATCACAAGCAATTGTGATAACTTCTCCTTTAGCAGGTTTTGTTGGAATCCAATCAAAAAAAGAATTTTTTGACACCAAATGTCCCTCGCAAAAAACAAGATGATTCGCGCTAATTTGTTTGTAGTTGACCTGCTGAGACGTATACGTAACATCCTCATGAGAAAATAGGTCCTCAATATAACTGAACTTCGCTGATAAATATAATTTTGTTTGAATTAAAAATTCTGTCACATTTAAATTCCCGGCTTCCAAAACCATGGCATAAGAATTTAAAACTTGCTTAGAACTTAGTTGATATTGAGTGGAAATAGTTTGCTGCAAATAGTGATTTTCAACCTTTGATTTTTTTAACCAAAGGTCAGACTCTTGAACTTCAGAAAATGGTTTTAAAATTTTGCGTTTGGTCATTAGTTTAGTATTGAATACTGATTCAAAATGCTCATAAAACTGAACTAAAAAAGGAAGCACTTCATCCGCTTTCCAACTTTTAACTAAACGTTTAAAAACTACTGGATTCCAGATTCCTGCCGCAACAGAAGAACATGTTGATAAGGATGGCTTATCAATGACACAGACCGAATAACCAGCTTTAATAAGTGTTAAAGCTAATGTACTACCTGCAATGCCTTGACCTATAATTAAAAAATCAAAATGAATTGGTTTATTTTCCATGAATGGTTCGTCCATATTTTACACCCCTAAACGCACTCGAAAAATAAACAATCATTCTCACCCCATAAACCATTTGCGTTTTGTTTATGTCACAAAAAACTTGTCCGCCAATACCCACATCATATTTAATTTTATAAACTGCCTCAACGCATGCGTAAGCTCCAAATTCCTTGTAAACCGTGCTTAATATTGTGTTTAACCCAAACTCCGTAGAGTCTTTTAGTGGCCTTTTAAAATAAGAATAAGAAGGTCCTAAAAAAGCTGATAAATTATACTTCGTTGTTTCTTTTCGAATACCATACTGTAAATGAAAATTATAATTATTGGCTGCATAAAAATCAACGCCGCTCATAAAAGTTCCTGCCCTAAAATAATGTTCCTGAATATGGAATGAAAAGTCAACCGCCATATTCTTTTCATCTTTTGGCCAATGAGAATTATAGCCGACGCCCGGACCTACGCTTATCCAATTATTGTATACACGATAACGCTTCCCATCAAATGCAATTTCCGCCTTTGCGTTGTAACTTTTTGCAGAATCACTTTGAGCATGCATGGAAAGTTGAAAACAAGAAAATAAAAATAAGAGCCATTTAAAATTCATGATGGAAAAGAATTTTTTTTAAATAAACAATTGAAAAGTGGTAAACTAACTAACAAAACTAAAATTATTTTGTCATAACCCAAGCATTTGGGAATTCATTTTTTAAAGAACTTGCAAGCTGATTTGCGTTAGATTTTTCGTTGAAACCACCACAACTTACAACATACAATCCATTCGAATTAACACCACTTATTGCTGCCACTATTTGTTTATGTTGCAATTCATTAATTAAACGTTCTGCATTTGCTTTAACACCAAAACATCCAACAACAACTTGATAGGTCGCATCAATTTGTACGGAAATCTTGGACTCTACAAGGTTAACTGTATTTGTAACAACCTCAACTTTATCAATTTTAGCAACTAATACAGGGCCGTCTTCATTCAATTTAAAATTAGCGTTTCCATTGTTATCAGAAATTAAAGGCGCTACCTCTATTTTATCCAAATAAAAAGATGCGTTGAAAATTGAATTTGGCACATATGTTTTTTCAACAGTATGAAATGGGTTTAACGAAGATTGAACTATAGGCTGCAATGGTTTTGAATTGGCAGCAAAAACTAATAAAACTAAGGTCAAAGGAATTCCAATAGCCAATAAAGCAACTTTTTTAATGGAGTACTTTTTTGATGGGTTCTGTAACGGAATAATTTTCCTATCTTCAAACGTTGTTTTTAAAACACGAGGCTCGATTATTTGTTCAACTTCATTCGCAATAACAGATTCAAAACCATACGAATCGATTAAAAAATTAACATCTACTTTTGCTTCAAAACGAATTTCTTGATCACTATCAATATACAATAAACCTAACTGAGCTAGTTCAAAACGTTTCTTTACTTCCAATAATGAAACGATATAAGACTTGTAATCTTCTACTTGCAAAACAGCATCGTTATAATCCAATAAAAATTTATCTGCATAAGCCGAAACCAATAAACCATCATTATGTTTAAGGTTTTTATTGAATAAAATTTGTTTCGTTGGAGGAAGCAATAAACTGCTACCAGATGAAAAATGCGATGCGTAATGCTGAGCAACAAAACCACCAAAATTGGGAACAATAACGCAATCATGCTTATACAAAAGCTCTGAAATTAATTGCGTTATTTGATTGTATTTAAACATGTATCAGTTAGTAAATATAGGATATTTTAAACCATGTGTATTGTAAATGTAATAAAAAAGAAAAGATTACAACTAATTTATTAATAACCAAATAATTAACAATTTATGGAAATAATTGTAAAGAATGTTTTAAATTTACGTTCTATGTTAAGACCTCTATATTATAAAAGCATATTCATTGCTGTTTTCATTTTATTTAATAATTCGCTAGTTGCTCAAAAAGCTGAATTAACCACAAAAGAAATTGTTACTAAAATGCTTAAATCAATTAATGATGCTGAACGATTTAAATATAACCTTAAAATTACTGAACGTGGCAAAAAAGGCATGAATCATTACGAATCGGCCGTAAAATTAAATCGCCACCCACGAAAAATTTACTTATACATAAAAGGAATAGAATTACTATGGGTTCAGGGGTGGAATAATAATAAAGCCTATGTAAAACCAAATTCATTCCCATATTTCAATCTAAGTTTAGATCCATTAGGTTCACTCATGAGGCAAGATCAACATCATAATTTAAATGACATGGGTTTTGATTATTTCGGAAGTATTGTTGCCTTTATGGTAAAAAGGGTTGGTAATAATTTCGATGACTATTTTAAACTAGAAAGTAAAGACTATTATAACAACAGGTCCTGTTATAAAATTAATATTAATAATAAAGATTTTGGTTACGAGACATACACCGTTGGTGATTTAGAAAACCTGAAGAGTATAGCCCGTAAATTACACATCAGCGAATACATGATTTTAGAATTAAACCCGAAACTGAGTGATTATTTTGATATCTTGAAAAAAGGACAAACTTTAAAAGTACCTAATGCGTATGCAAAAGATGTAACCCTATATGTGGATCAATTATATTTTTTGCCAGTTGGTGTAAAAGTATCGGATGATAAAGGATTGTATGAACAATACGATTACCATTTCTTACAAGTAAATCCGAAAATTGACGACGCTGAATTTACCAAAACATTTAAAGGATATAGATTCTAGATAAAATATGGGAGCAATTATTATTACAAAAAATACTGAATTGATGCAACGGGTAATTGACGAAATTAAAACCTGTTATGACCCAGAAATACCCGTTGATGTATGGGAATTAGGATTGATTTACGAATTAGATTTAAATGATGAACATCATTTAAAAATTACCATGACTTTAACATCTCCAAATTGCCCGGTAGCAGAAACGCTTCCTGCAGAAATTGAAAATAAATTAAAATTACTTCCAAATATTAATTCTACAGAGTTAAAATTAACTTTTGAGCCAACATGGACTAAAGACATGATGACTGAAGTGGCGCAACTCGAACTTGGTTTTATGTAATCGAAACTTATGGAAAACGAAATAATCAATAAAATAGCAAACAGTGGCTTAATAACTATTGATTTAGAAACCTATTATCCAAAAGGAAATCGTGTATTATTTGATATTAAACCTTTATTATTTCAAGAATTTGTTTTGAAAGAAAAAGATTTTCGAGAATTCATAAAATCAAACGACTGGAGTTCATATAAAGATGCTTATGTTGCACTTACTTGTTCCAACGAAGCCATTGTGCCAACTTGGGCCTACATGCTTATTACAATTGCTTTAGAAGGTATTGCTAAAAAAGTGATCTTCGGGAATTTAGAAACGCTGGAAGCCATTTTGTTTGATGAAGTTATAACGCATCTTAACGCTGAAGAATATACTAACCAACGTTTAGTTATTAAAGGTTGTGGAAATTTGCCAATTCCAAAACACGCTTATGTAACACTTACATCGTTTTTAAAACCTTACGCTAAATCAATTATGTTTGGCGAACCTTGTAGCACTGTTCCATTATATAAAGCCCCTAAAACTTAACAATATGGGAAAATTTAAAGTGTTTTGTATTTTATTAATTTCCTTTAGTTTACAATGCTTCCAAAGTTTTTCGCAAGAAGACGGCGGTATTAAATTAAGAAACAAACGAAAAAACCCATTAGTTAAAACTCGAATTGGAATTTCACCTGTGATTGGTTTATACAAACCCAATAAAAACCACACAAAAAATACGCAACAAAAAAAATCATTTTGCGTTTCGATTCGCGAAGAATTTAGACTAGATAAAACCAATCGCGAATTTTTAATGATTGGTGCTGAATATATGTTGCATGGACTTAGTTTTAACTCCTATTATTTTTATAGCGATAGTTTAAAACTGTATAACGGAAACATGAATTACAAATATAATTTAACACTGCATGAAATTGATTTTCCAATCCTATTAAAACATTCATTTCAAAAAGAAACCAATAAAATTTATTCGTCTTATATCTTTGCTGGATATTGTTATAGATGGATTGTTGCTAGTCGTTTAAAAGTGGATTATAACGGTAACGAATTAATTAATACGAACCAAAAAATCACATTTAAATCGCCTGCATTTAATCCTGTAAACAGTTCTTTCTTTACCGCAGGATTTGGAATTCAAAAAAACATACCTTTAGATTATAGAGCTTTTTTTGCGGAAGTACAATTCAGATATGGGCTATCACCGCTGTATTTCAATGATAGTTTCACTCCTTCTAGTTTATATACAACGAGCCATTTTATTCATGCAACGGTTGGTTATAAATTTTAAATCAATAACCACTAATTTTAGCTGTTGATTTAAAGTATCATTTACTTTAATTTAAAATTAACAGGAATGCTATACCTCACTCTTACAGCTACACCATTGTTTTTTCCTGGTTTTTTCCAAGTTGGCATTTTATTAATTACCCTCAATACCTCTTCTTCACAACCAAAACCTATGCCCTTTAAAACTTTTGCTCCTTCTACTTCTCCAAATTGATTAACGATAAAAGATACATAAACAATTCCTTCTCTTCCAACTTCTCTGGCTAAATCAGGATATACAATATGACTTCCAACATATTGTAATACGCCATTTGGATTTGAATTAAACTCTGGCATTTCCTCTACAATAACGTAATCTTTTGTGTCCAACTCTTTTTTAACATCCGACTGTATAACTAATGTATTGGTTGATACCGTTGTGCCAGTTGACGTACCGGTAGCTGTAGCAGTTCCCTGACCAGTTAATACATTGGTAAGATTAACCGTAGTAGTTGTTACTGTATGATCTACAATATTTGGAACACCTCCTGATGGCGCGGCTGAACTATTGTCTACAGTTTTTGGTTCTTGCTTTTCAGTTTGTTTTGGTTCTTCCATTTTGTATTCAATGGTATACAATGAATCAACAGCATCTAACATCAACATACGTTGTTGTTCTTCTGGACGATTATTTCTATTCATAACATAAACACTTGTTCCTAATACAACTAATAAACCAATTAAGTAACCAAGTGATTTAAACAAAGAATTATCATAAGACGCCCGAATAGCGTAAGCTCCATAATTTTTATTTCTGTCAGCAAAAATGATTTCATTTAATTTGGCTGCATTGTTTCCTAAGATTGTCATAACAGTAATTTTAAAGGGTTATTTTTTTGGAACTTTATTTGCAACTAAAGTTATTTCCTGATGTAAAAGTAAAAACACAAAAAATAAAAAACCACACCTAATGCAGATGTGGTTTAAATTATTTAACAAGTGGTTTAATTTACAACAAAAATGGTTATTGTTTTACACAAACTGCCGAACAAGTATCATTTGGATTCGATCCTACTTTAACAATATAATTCATATTAAGGGTTGTGCCACTTAAAGCCAAGTTGCCTGAACCACTTGCAAAACCAAGCGAAGACATGTTTTGATAAGGAATTGAAATCGAATTTCCAGCAACCGAAGCGCGAACTTGCGTCAGCATATTGTAAAATTTATCAATCAAGATGTTTGATGAATTGGTTGTCGATTTACTAATTGAAATAGTGTAAGATGAGTTTATGATTTGGCTCGATTCGTGACACAACCAAACACCAACATATTTATCTCTATCATCATTAGAAGTTGGGGATAACGGACCATCATTATTATCCGGTTTACAACTTACCATGTAAAAAACCGAAAATAAAACTAAAGCATAAACTATTTTTTTCATCCTATAAAATTTATATAATCAAATTTAAACAAAAGATTTATGAATCAAATTTAAAAATTATTAATTCAATGATGGATCAAAGGTATAATCACTAAAAACTTTATAACTAGGATTTATGCTGCACAATGTTTTGGCCCATAACTCATCAGGTAAATCGGTTGTTAATGTTTGATATTTTTCTTTTTGAATAAACCATCTGTCTTTTTCAATTTCTGTCTCTAATTGATTGGCGCTCCAACCAGTATATCCTATGTAAAAACGAATATCCGTTAAATTTAAGTTACCATTTTCAATTAGGGTCGTCAATTCAAAAAAATTACCACCCCAAAATACACCATCAGAAATCTCTATACTTTCAGAAATTTTTAAACCAAGCGTGTGTGTATAAAACAATTGATTAGGTGAGACTGGGCCGCCCTCAAAAAGCGGAAAATGACCATTTTTCAAATGAGGAAAAATATCTTTTAATAGTAATCCATTCGGTTTGTTTAGAACAAAACCAAGGCTGCCATTACTATTATGTTCAGCCATATAAACAACTGAACGTTTAAAATAATCATCCTGCAAAAAAGGTTTCGCAATTAATATTTCTCCTGGCTTAATCAATCGCAATAATGCTTTATATTTGTGTAAAATTAAATAAAATGAGCGAAGTTAATCAGCATATTTCCAAATTAAGAGAAGATTTTTTAAAGGGAACCTTATCCGAACAAGATGTCAACCTTTTTCCTGATATTCAATTTGAAAAATGGATGCAAGAAGCCATTGAAGCAAACATTACAGAAGTTCAAGCTTGCACTTTATCAACCGTTTCTGCTGATTTAAAACCTAATTCACGCATCATCTATTTAAGAGAATTTGCAAAACATGATTTTTATTTTTACACGAATTTTAATTCTAAAAAAGCGCAAGACATTTCTTCCAATAATAATGTTTGTATCACGTTTTTTTGGCCAGAGTTAGAAAGACAAATACGAATTGAAGGCAAAGCATTTAAAGCATCTGATGAAAAAAGCGATGCGTATTTTAAAGTTAGGCCGAGAGATTCGCAGATTGGTGCATGGAGTTCGCCTCAAAGTAAAAAAATTGCCAATAGAAATGTATTAGAAGAAATCATAACCATTACATCCAACCTATTAGAAGGTAAAGACATTAAGCGTCCTGATTACTGGGGTGGTTATGTTATTCAGGCCAATTACTATGAATTTTGGCAAGGTAGAAAAAACAGATTACACGACAGAATTTGTTATACTTTAGAAAATCAAAATTGGAAAATTGAACGCTTAGCGCCGTAAAAAAAATTATAAAACATTAACAAGATGAATAAACAAGAGAAAATAAAAAACTTTGACCCAAACAGTGTTGGCGATGTAAATGCTAGTATGTTTGGATTACCATTTAATATCAACGAATCAGAAACCGTTTTAATTCCAGTGCCTTGGGAAGTCACAGTGAGTTATTGTGGCGGAACAGCTGAAGGACCTGAGCAAATTTTTGATGCGTCTTTCCAAGTTGATTTATTTGATCCCATTGTTAAAGATGCTTGGACACTTGGCATTGCTATGGATGATATCAATGAAGAATTAAAAGATAAAAGTGAAATTTATCGTCCTGTTGCCGAAATGATTATTGATAGACAAAGTAATGGCGAACCCATTTCTGAAATATCAGAGATAAAGGATATTAATGAAGCTTGCAGAGAAATGAATGCTTGGGTAAAAAAAAGAGCCCTACATTTCTTAAAACAACATAAAACAGTCGGTTTATTGGGTGGTGACCACTCTACTCCACTTGGTTTAATGCATGCCTTAAGTGAACATGTTGGTGAATTTGGAGTTTTACAAATTGATGCGCATGCTGATTTAAGAGATGCTTACGAAGGATTTGAATTTTCACATGCATCAATCATGTTTAACGCTCTAAAAATTGAAAACGTCAAAAAATTAGTTCAAGTAGGAATCAGAGATTATTGCCAAGCAGAACTAGATATTATTAATAAACCAAATGGCAAAGTCAAAACATTTTTTGATAGAGACATTAAACAACAACAATACAAAGGTGCCACATGGCATAGCATTTGTGAAACCATCATCAACGAATTGCCTCAAACTATTTATTTAAGTTTTGATATTGATGGACTCGATCCTAAATTATGCCCAGGGACTGGAACGCCAGTTGCTGGAGGATTTGAAACCGACCAAGTATTGTATTTATTAGAAATGGTTGTGGCGTCTGGCAAAAAAATAATTGCCTTTGACATCAACGAAGTGGGTGGTGAAGATGAATGGAACGCCAATGTGGCATCTCGGTTATTGTACCGCATTGCAAACTTGGTGATGTTGAGTCAAGGGAAAGCTACTTCTTTAAACTAGAAAAATGAAATAAAAAAGTTTTAAGCTTTTAGTTCTTTAACCTGAAATACGTTTAAGAAGAAATAAAAAATAAGCCTATAGCATTTCGCCAATAACTAAATGGCTTTTCTATGGCGATAGTAAAAACTTCCAAAAATAACCAATGCAATGATGAGAACGAAATTAGATGGATTTTTTTCGAATTGGTAACATTGACTTACAAAAAGAGTAGCTATTGAAATTCCAATCATTGCGTAGTGCAGCGACTTACTAACTTTTGAAATAAAATACATCGCAATAAAAATCATAACTGGTATTAAAAGGATTAATAATGTTGTTGTCATAACTTAAATTTTTATTTAGCTAATGTATAAAGTTTAGTAAAGCAAAGCAAATTTTATAACAGCTATAATTCCTTATTTCATTATAAGAAATTTGATTAATGCCATCATCTTTGTATTAGCAATCAAACTAAAACATGTGCATGTTTTTTTTCAGCTAAATAGTACTTTTTAACTCAAAAACTCGCCTCAAGTTTTCCCAATAAAAAAAGCCACCAGACATTGGTGGCTTTTGCTCCCTCTCCTGGGCTCGAACCAGGGACCCCATGATTAACAGTCATGTGCTCTAACCAGCTGAGCAGGAGAATTAGTAAGCCTTTTACTATTTTTTACTATACAATGTGCATGGTTTTTGCAGGTAAGAGTGGTTAGTTTATATTAATTTATTTGTTTTTTCTATAGGAAGCATCACCAAAATTTTGAGCTGACACCTCTCATAATTGTTTTATTCTTTAATGAATTTTTCAGCTCTAAAAATTCAATAAATTATTGCAATAACAATTTACCTTGTTTAAGTTGCCCTTTTGAATCTATTATTTTATAAAAGTACATACCTTTTGGTAAATCATCCATACTCAAAGTATAACTAGAGTATTTTATTTCATCTGTTAAAATTAATCTACCAGTTATATCTATAACCTCAATTTTATTATTTCCCATTAAGTTAGAAAAAAAGAACTTATCATTACTAGGATTTGGAGATACAGCAATATAATTTGCAAAACTATTTTCTTCTAAACCAACAGCACCACAACCTGTATATTTAGCAAAAAAAACATTTGCTGTAGTTGAAAGAATAACAGAAACTACTGCTGATCCCGGATCAAAATCATTCCCTAATCCCATAGTAGAAGAAGATAAATATACTGAACCTGAATTATCAATGTAGCTAGTTGATTTATTACCATAAAGTCCTGTTACATTCCCATCGCCTCCTACACACCTTGCCCATAATATACCTCCATTTAATGGGTTATAAGATGCAATAAAATTATGAGTATTAGTAGGATTAATAACCATAGTACTGACCTCATAGACACCTCCTAATGGGTCAAAATTTTGAGGTGAACCCATTGACAATGACACTTTACCAGTAACAATTATTTGGTTATTACAAGCTATAAAAATATCAGAACATCCTACACCTGTGTTTAAGCTATTAAAGTAATTATTCCATTGTAAATTACCATTAATATCCCATTTTGTAATTTGATTTTTGAGGAGTCCTCCATTTGTATTAACACCACAAGTATATACATTTCCTATAGCATCTTCAGTAATATCTCTTAAATCACCATAAGTAGTATATGCCATTTTTTTTGCCCACAAAAAAGTTCCCAAGGTTGTATATTTTCCGATAAATAGCCCTTGAGATGTACTAAGTAAACTAACCCCAATACTTGGGTCCATATCAATATCAGTATAGAAGTTGCCCCCAATAAAAACTTCTCCAGCCCCATTAACATGCATACTTTGTAAATTTGATAAACCTCCGGATGATATCAAAGAGTCTTTCCAAATCATACTACCAGCATTAGTATATTTACAAAAAAATGGTCTTTGTGAAACTTGTGCTCCAATATATATATTGTTGCTATTATCAAGTGCTATTTTAGTTCCTTCAGAATCTCTTCTAATATCTTTTACCCAAACTAAACTACCACTTGAGCTATACTTTACCGTAAAGGCATATACAGATGCTGTTGAAAAAGCATTTATTGTTGATAAGGTATAAGTTGTTGAGCTTGGATCAAAATCTACAATATGGTCATAAGTACCAGTAATATATACATTTTCAGAAGCATCAATAACTAAATCTGAAACATTAAGATTACTTGTCGCACTTGCAATATTAACTTCTGATATAATTTCTTTAGCCCAAATAAAGCTTCCAGTACTTGTATACTTTGCTAGAAAACATGATTTAGTAACATTTGGTGTAAGAAAAAAACTAGCACTACTTGGGTCAAAATCTGTAGTTGCATTAAAATTTCCCAAAATAAAGACATTGCCACTACTACTGGACTCTATTCCACTTATTTCTTGACTTAATCCTATTGTTTTAACCCAACTATAAGTTAATTGACTAAATGCTTGTGAGTTTAATATAAAGGCTATAAATAAAATTGATAGTTTTTTCATGTATTGATTATTGAAATTTATAATTTATTTGTTAATTAATTATACTCATTAGATGGAAGGCTTAAATACTTGGTCAATTTCATTAGCAAGTTTATTCAACTCATCATGATTATATCTGTGCTGATTTAATTTTGCTGTATATTCATCTGCTAATATCTTCTTTGAAAGATTTTTATCTGGATGAATTTTTTTTATAAGTGTTTTATATAGCTTTTCCATTTCATCTTTTTTATTGATGCCAGTAACTATATTATTTATATCTAGTGACTCAATTTTTTTTGAAAATTTCTTTTTAATAAAAAATACTACAAGCCAAAGTATAATAAACAAGGTTACAGCATAATATATACCAATGAATGGTATTAGTATTAGACTTAATAATGGCAGGAAATTCCAAGCTTTATGTATTCTTTTCATTTTAAGAAATAGTTGTCAAGATTTGCAAAATCAGATAGTTTAAATTTAATAGAGGTAGTATTTTTTCCTTTTACAATAAGTGTATCAAACCCTAAGCTCATTAATTTTTTTATAAAAAAATCATTAGCCAAAATATATTGAGCAACTTCATTTACTTCACTTAACTTCAAAAATTCATCATTTTGAATTATCATCATAAATCCACTTCTAGTGAAGTTTACACTCATGCTATGACTATATAATGAATCTCCAATTGTTATTGACACCTTAACTAATCTGCTTGTTTCACCATTCAAATATTGCTCCTCAAAGGTTTTGTTCAATGCATTTATAATTGCAATTTTTTCAAAACTTGCATCTAAAACTAAGTTTATTGTATTTTTAATAAACTCCCAAACTGTATTAAATAATGCCATATTAAGATTTTTCTGATTGGTTGTAATTATCACTTATGTCATCTATAATTTCTTTTTTTCTACTATTTTGTTTCACATCTTTTCCTAATGATTTTACTAACATCACTATAAGTTTTATTACTATTAAAACTACTAGTATACCAAGAAGTCCTGCCATTTTGTTATTATTAGAATTTATTATTTGTGATAGTATACTTTAGTTCCATTAGGAGTTTGCCCTATAACCCAAGTCTGTGTGATTAATGTTGTGGAATTTAAGGTGTTTAAATAGCCGCTTGCTGGCTGCCATCCACAAGTCGCTAATGATTCACCTGCTGACATGGGGTTTACACTCCAAAATTGAGTTGTACTTAGGGCTCCTCCTGAAAAATTTGGGCAATAATAATCAGCCACAAATAAATTATAACCATATGTTGTTATCCATGCATAATTCATATAATAATTTGTTTTTAAATTCATATGGGTACCAACATATTGAGGGTCGGATGTGTGATTTGTAACACTTAACAAAGAACCAGCATTATATATTTCTGTTTTATCCCATATCCAATCACCTGCTAAGGCAGTTTCAGTAGCTGTCATACTGTAGGTAGGAGTTGGTGTGGGAGTTGGTGTGGGAGTTGCAGGTCCTGGTGAAGGAGATGGTGTACAATGTGACAATACAATTGCTGTGCAAGTCAATGCTAATAAGATTAGTTTTTTCATGTTTTTGTTAGTTTTATATATGTTAATGTGCTTTAATTATTTATTTGCTTTTTTTATTCTTCAGCTTATTTCTCATAGTGAAAATCATAAGTTAAAACCAAACATAATAATTAATATCTGATTAAAAATTAAGTACCAATGAGTGCTATGTTTTAGCAAATAAGCGCGGTGTTTTGACTATAATTCATAAATAAGCTGTTTCTAAAAGTCATTTTTTTGATGTATGAGTATCTAAATATTTAAACAAATATAATAATTGATAGCATACATGCAATCATTAATAATGAATATTATTATGAATTTGGCTATTGTGATAAATCTCAAAAACAAGAAACTTATTTTAAGCTTTGGTAAGCACATTAGGAAACTAAGGGAAGATAGAGCTTACTCTATGAGGTATCTTGCTGACCTAGCAGACGTAAACTACACCCAAATTTCTAAAATTGAGACTGGTAAGATTAACACTACAATTTCTACAGCCTATGCTCTTGCTAAAGCTCTTGATGTATCCATTGATGAGTTGTTCAAATTTGATATAAAGTAAACACTACACTATCAACCACCTAAATCCTATGGCACATGTCATATTTTTTAGATAAAATCTATTTAAAAACAATAATTTTTGAGTAAAAAATTGATACTAAAATAATAGTTTTCAACAATTTTAAGTTTTTCAGGTACCACTTAGCTATATACTGCCATTTACTTTTTCAACATGACATTTTGCTATTGAAACTGACAAGAAAATTGAGTTCCTTTGAGCTGATTGCTCAGTACTATATACCTATTCCTTAATATAAATTAGCATGAGAAGATTAAACTTAAAGAAAGAATTATACTTACCAAATGAGAAAATAAAAATATATGAAGATGCTGTCTTAACAGTAGAAGATAGTGTTATTAATCTAATTAAAGACCATCCAGATAAGCTTATAAAATTGCTTTGGAATTGCAACAGAAAAATTAAAATAGATAGAAGGCAATTCCATAATTTACTAAATGAACTTGAAAAAAGATTTCCAGAACTTGCTCAACAAGATAGGTTGTTAAGGAATAAAGTCATTAAATTAAAATCACCAGTAATTCCTAATAACACAAATCCTAAATAATTTAAGCTCCTATAGCATTTGAATTAATCTCCTCTATGATGCTAATTATTTTATGTGATGCTCCATCATCAAATACACCCATTAAACCTTGATCATTTATGTCAGTAAAAGGTGGTTCAAATAACATGCTTGGCTCTACAGTGCCATTTTTGGTTAAATAGCTGATGATATTCTGAATAAAGGTGATTTGATCAGCCCTTAAATTACCTGTCATTAGAAAGCCTGCAAATGCTTCTTGAGCTGCTTTTATATCAAGCCCAATTATACTTCTAATAAATATACCAAGTGGTGCTTCTCCGAACTCTTTAACAAAGTCTTCTCTACTACCCCTGTCACTTCCATCAAATAATACTTTCTCTAATACTTCTAACTCTTGGGCAGTAATAGGTATATTAGTAGAAAGCTTTGAGATAATTAAGTTGTGTCTATTTTCTCTAATGAAAGACTCTACTCTTTTTCTATAAAGTGTACCAAAATTTACACTCATATCAGGCTCAGTTTCAGTTATAGTAAAATCGGTATCTAGGAGATTAGTGTAAAATATAGGTTTACTTGAGCTATCTAAATATTGTACTAGCTCTCTAATTTCCTCTCTTATTGACTCAAGTTTTTTTTGTGATAATTCTTTATAGAAATTAGGATCCTTTAGTGACTCAATTAAAGATTGTGACCTTAAGATATCTGCTATGGTATATTTTTTACTTAAGCCTTCTGCAATATCCATCAAACCATTCTCATATCTTTTTTTACTGTTACTTAACATCAATGTAGCTGTTTGAAGCTTCACCATCATTAAGTCAAATCTTCTTGCTAACTCATTAATGATTTCAGGAACTGGTAATTCAGATAAATATTCTTCTATAGTGTGTGTATCATGAGCATCAATATTATTCCATCTAGATCTATTAGTAAACTCATCTACATACTTTAAATTCATTGCAACTTGAAAACGGTTTTTATCTAGCTGAGCTATTGAAGCATGTAATATATTTCTAATACCACTTGCTAACTCTAATTCTTCTGTTCCCCCATCTTCAATTAACAACCTACTTAAATGCAATCTTGATTCAAATAATTGTTGTGTAATTGGCTTAGCTATTTTAGTATCATCTTTTTCTTTAGCTGCTTCAAAAAAATCAAAGTTGCCACATACATCAAATATTAAAAAATGGTCTTTAGGTTGATTAGGACCAAATATATCATGACATAATCTGGTGCCTCTTCCGATCATTTGCCAAAACTTAGCATAAGACCTTACTACTTTAAAAAACACTAAGTTTAAAACTCTTGGTGCATCAATACCAGTATCCATCATATCTACAGACACTGCTATTTGAGGATTATTTTCTTTATACTGATCACAAAAAGCATCTATTAAACTCTGCGCGTGTGACACTTCATTATGTATCATGGATATGAAACCAGCAGGTTGTTCAGGGTATCTTGCAGTAAAACAGTCTACAATAAACTTAGCATGATTTTGATTGACAGCAAAAATTAGTGTTCTACCTAACTTATCTCCTCCTTCAATTTTTAAGCCTTTTTCCATTAAGGCATCTAAAACCTTATTTACTGTATCTTCATTAAATAACCATTTATTCATGGCATTAGATCTTATCTCTTCAGGAAATAATCCAGTAGTTCTATCAATAAAAGTATCTTCATACTTGGCTTTGTCTATAGGAGATAAATCTTTATACTTTATGCCTTCTCTTAAAAACTTAGATTTAATATCAATGTTTTTGTAAGCAGATAAATAAGTAGGTACTGCTTGATTTAATTCATATAAGAAAGTTGGATCTTCTGTACTACATCCAAATAATTCAAAAGTATTATGGTCTATACCATCTTTAGGAGTAGCTGTTAAGCCAACTATACAAGCATCAAAATAATCAAAGATAGCTTTGTATCTGTTATAGATTGACCTGTGTGCTTCATCAATAATAATTAAATCAAAATGACCTACACCATAAAAGCGTTCATCACCATTTTTAGCATTATCAATTTTATTCATCATACTGGGATAGGTACTAAACACTAACCTAGTAGTTTCATTTTCTTTATTTTCAGTTAAATCTATTGAAGATAGTTCAGGTAAATATTCTGAGAAATTATTTTTAGCTTGTCTTACTAAAGCATTTCTATCTGCTAAAAATAATACTCTTTTTACCCAGTTATTTTTTATTAATACATCCACCATTGCAGCCGCAGTTCTGGTTTTACCTGAACCTGTAGCCATCACCAATAAAGCTCTTCTTTTATTACCACAAATACCATTAGCATTATCTGTAACAAAAGTTTCAGCTACACGTTGTATAGCCTCTAACTGATAAGGTCTACCTGCAATACCAGTATTGATTGTTGCTTTTCTAATGTCTTTGATAGTAGTTCTTTTTTGAATGAGCCACTGTAATTCATCTTTAGTATAAAATCCATATACTCTTCTTGGTGCACTATAAAATGCATCATCCCATAGTTTAGTTTCGTAACCATTGGTGTAGAATATAACAGGTCTTTGTCCATGCATATGCTCTAAGCAATTAGCATATAATACAGCTTGATGTTTTCCTACTTCAACATCTTTGCTTGTTCTTTTTGCTTCAATTATTGCAAGTGGTTTTCCATTATCATCCCATAATACATAATCAACAAATCCATTTCCTTTAGGGTTATCTGCTGTAACTGGCATTCCTGTAACTGGGTATTCTGTGTCTTTACCATTATGTACTAAATACCAACCTACTGATTTTAAATCAATGTCAATTAAATGCTGTCTTGTTTGAGCTTCTGAAAACTCTGTACTGATAGGTTTTAACCTTGATTGTTTTTGTGCTTTAAGTGTTTCTTTTGCTTGACTTTCTTTTTCTTTATACTCTGATAAAGTAGCTTCACTTTCTTTTGCTATTTCTAAAAGCTTCTCTTTTTCTTCATTAAGTTTTTGTATTTGCAATAACAAAGCTTGTTGTGCTTTTTCTTGCTCTGCTTGTAATTCTTTTAGTTGTCTTTGCTTATCTCCTAATGCAGGTATTAAGGCTTCATCAAATTGCTGTGGTAACTCAGGAACTGTTTTACTATAATTAAGTACAAACCATTTTAAGTAAGCATACATGTAGCGAAGGCTTATTACAGAATCTTTACTTGTAATTCTATTACCAAAATGTGAAGCATTGTTACCTGTTTTTCTTACAATGTGTAAACCATCTAATAGTTGAGTTGGTACTGCTCTTTTAACAGCTTCTTCACTCATTAAATTTACAAGCTCTGTATTAAACGGTTTATCAATATGCTCTATAGAGTATAATAGGTGCATACTTTCTTCAAGCACTAACCTACAAGTACTTGATGTATAAACAGGCTCTGTATAGGCTCTTTCTTCAGCAATTATGATTTTGCTATAAAGGGATAGCCATTCTTTTTTTAGGAAGTTAAAGTTGCTCATGAGCTTATAAAATCTCTATTTTTTCAATAAATTTTGTACCAACACTGAAATGGATTATTTTTTTATGATGAAATCTTCCAATTATCATAGCAGGATGTGTATTGAATTTTTTTGAGTATGCTATGATTTTTTGTTCTGTAATTGGTAAGTCATTCAGCACTTGAGTTTCTTCTTCTTTTGAAAATGTCCATTTTTCCGCAAAATCATCCGCTTGCTGCTCTAAAGTTTTACTTTCAGAATCATAATCAATTTTATCTTCTAATGAAATATGTTTTTTACCATGCATTATTATATGACCTACTTCATGAAAAAAAGTAAACCAAAATATATCATTTTTAGCATATTTAGCTGACATCTGAATAAGTGGTGTATTATTCAACCACCTTGTTGAACCATGAATAGAAGCACCTTTTAAGCAGGGTGTATATACTAATTTAACACCAGCCTCAGCACATATTAATTGAAGTTTTCTAAAGAAATCTGAAGAATGATTTGCCATTAAAGATTTAATTTCTTCTAATTTAGCTAGCAAAATTTTTTCATCATAGGGTTTAGTTTCAAGTTTTGATGCTTGTATTTCTCCTTGTCTTAGCCATGATGCAACCGCATAAGGTTTTTTTTCATGTGCTAATGTTAAGCGAAAACTTACTTTTAATTTTTCTTTAAAGTAATAATCTTCAAAAGCTGCTGGAGAGCTAAGTCTGAAAAATTTAAATAAACTTTCTACTATATCTTCTTTACTTTTTACTTTTGGAAGCCAATTCAATTTTACCATTTCTGTAACTGGAAATAGTTTTGCCCAATTTTCAGCTTGCTTAATAGATTGTTCTCTTTTTAACCTAGCAATTGCCTCATTGTAATTATTTTGTCTAGTTATCCAAAAATGAGCTGGTATACCTAAAACATCTTCAAATAATACTGCCATATCTGGTGTAATAGCACTAATGCCTGTTAGTATATTACTTATTGTTTTTTCGGGCTTACTTGTTCTCACTGCAAATTCTTTGGAACCCATCTCTAATTCTTCCAATTTTGAAGCTAAAGTTTTTCCAGGATGAGAAACACTTTGCGGAATGTATTGGTTTAACTTTGTTGTCATTTTAAATGATTTTAATGATAATCAACTATTTCTACTATTTCTACTCCTACTATTTCTATCCAAATATATTGCCCATCTTTATTGATAGGAATTGGATTTTCATTAGGTTTAAATATAAGTCTATATGGGTGATCTAAATTACATGACCATTGCCCTTTTCTGTTTTTTGTTAATTCATGAAAATTACCTGGTAAATTCCTTGTGTCTTCTAAAGTTAAAGATGCTTTCATGTCATCAAGCCTATCTTTATATAGTTCAGCCCTTCTTTTTCCAAGCTCTTTTAAAGCAAGCTTGTCATTGTTAGCACACTTTTCTAGTTTTTTATTACCAAATGTTATTTCCACTACAAATATATAAAAATAATTAACAGTAAGTGTTAATTAAAATAAATTTTAAAACTCTCCATTAAATGCCTTTTGTAATAGGCTGTTAAACAATTCTTCTGATTTTAAGGCACTTGCTTGGGCTATTCTTTTTTGTTCCTCTATGGCTTTTACACAGTCTGCAAATTTTATCTGTGATTTAATAGGTGGCAATAGGAGTTCTAATTGTTGTATTCTAAATAGAGCTAATTTAGGTACACCAACTGTCATTGTTTTTTGCCCTATATGCTTTTGAGAAAAATCCATCTGCAAATAATTAGCTAAATATATACTGTTAAGGGTATTTGGATTATTAATCAATAATTTATTTGCATTTTCAGTGAGATTAGCTAAGTGTAATTCTTTTGGAACAACTCCAATATCACCTATATTAGCTCCAACAACCGTTATGCAGACATCACCTTCATTAACAGTATATCTTTTTAATTTTTCCCTTGTTTCTGGCTGAAGATATTCCAGGTTTTTAGTAGTAACTTTTCCAGCTTTAATATTTCCAGCTTTAATATAAGGAAAACCTGTGTTTTCTGAAACAAGACTATCATCTTTAGGTAATCTTTTGCCCCCTTTAACTTGACATTCATTACCAACTGCACTTTTTAAATATCCTTTAGGATTAGTAACAGGGTCTCCAAACATATCTAAAAACAGGGCTTGTGTAAGCTCATCATATTTTGCAACAAGGGCTTTATCTTTTTGCCTTAACTCATCTGCTGCATCTAATATGGCTGCTATTTTTTGTTGGGTTGCAAGTGGTGGTAGGGGAATTTTAACACTTAATATTTCTTTTTTTCCAACATTTAATTGTAAACCTCCTCCTGCAAATTGGGTATAGTATTTTTTTACACTTGTTCTGTTTAATGAATATTGAAGATAAGGAATGTGTACTTTTTCTTTATCTAGAATAATTAATTTCCCTACACGCTGATTTAATAATAGCTTATATCCATTTGTTTTTACAATAGTAGGAACACCCAATATTTTTGGGTCATTAGCCATATCTGTCATTGCAATTACTAAGTCTCCATCATTCAATAAAAAACTTGAGTACTTATTTACATAATTATCTGGCAAATACTTTTTTGCATATTCTATATCAAAATAACCTTCAGGTCTGATATTACTCATTCTGCAATTAAGAGTGTTTGAAAAGTCTATATAGTCATTTGACTTAAAGGCATATCCATTTAATAAATCACATATTTCATGTAATGCTACTTCTTTCATTTCAACAACTTCTCTAAGGTTTGTAATGCTTTGGCTCTGTCTTGGTCTATGCCTTTAATCTCTTTAATAATGTTAGCAGGAGATGAATAAACCACTTCTGTATGCACTACTTCTTTATAACGGTTAATGCTTAAGTCCCAGTCATTAGCTTTAATTTCTTCAAAGGGCACCATAAAACTTTTATCAGTTCTCTTTCTTTTGCTTTCTGCTTTTAAGCTGTGGTATCTTTTAATAATATCTGCTATGTCATTATCTTTTACTTCTGCGCGTTTATCATCTAAGCTATAACCATCAGCTTGCATATCATAAAACCACACATTGTCTGTACCACCATTATTTGTTTTAGTAAAAATCATAATAGCTGTGCTAACCCCAGCATAAGGCTTAAACACACCACTAGGCATAGAGATGATAGCTTCTAACTTATTTTTTTCAATAATTTCTTTTCTTATTTGTTTGTGAGCATTACTACTACCAAATAATACTCCATCAGGAACAATCACAGCACATCTACCACCTGTTTTAAGCATCCTTAACATGAGTGCTAAAAACAATATTTCTGTTTTTTTAGTTTCTACTATTTTAAGTAAAGAGGTTTCAACTGCATCATAATCTAATGTTCCTTTAAAGGGGGGATTAGCTAAGATGAGTGTGTACTTATCTCTTATATCTGCATTAGCTTCACTTAATGAATCTTTACCTATAAGGGTTGGGTTTTCAATACCGTGTAGTTGTAAGTTCATAGCACCAATTCTTAGCATGGTGTTGTCAAACTCTATTCCCGAAAACATGTTGTTGTTGTAATGCTCTCTAAATTTTTTATCATTGAACCAATCAGGATGCTTATCATGTATATGCTCTCCGGCTGTTACTAAAAATCCACAAGTACCAGAAGAAGGATCACAAATAGTATCATCTTGTTTTGGCTCAACCATATCTACCATCATCTTAATGATGTGTCTTGGAGTTCTGAACTGACCATTAGTACCTGCTGTTGCAATTTTAGATAACATGTATTCATACAAATCACCTTTAGTATCTCTGTCCTCCATTTTGATTTTATCAATCATCTGAACAACTTGGTCTAATAGTCTTGGCTTCTTAATTTCAAAAGTTGCGTCTTTCATATACTGAGCAAACACACCTGCTGTTGAGCCTGCTTGTTTCATATGCTCAAATATATTTAGACTTCCCTCTTTTACTTTAGTAAATAGTTCATGCATAGTTTCAGGGTCTTTATTTTTAAAAGAGCTCCATCTTAGTTCTTGCTGCTTAGCTGAGAAAATAGGGTTTGCAATAGGCTTCTTAATCATACTTGCTTTCTTCTCTTCCAACAACTGTATTTCATCAAGCCTTCTAATAAACAATAAATAAGTAAATTGCTCAATTACTGTTAAAGGGTTTGAGATGCCTCCTGTCCAAAAAGATTCCCAAATTTTATCTACTTGTGATTTTAATTCTCCTGTTATCATAGTTAAATGTGTATGTGTAAATATAACAGAAAATTAAATGGCAATTTGTTAAAAGCCTAATCAAATAATGTTGTTCTATTAATTATACTATTTACTAGAAGGTTTGATGTATTTATTTCTTATGGCAGGAAAACCATCTTCATAGTTATCTAAATAGGATATGCTATTTTTTTTATTTTGAATGCGATCTAAAACCCATGCCTTATCCACCTCTATTCCTATATGACTTTTATCAGAGAATTTCATTCTACCATTATACTGTAAGGTAAAATCTAATAGTTTTCCATTTAATGAATTCCATCCATGTATAATAGGAAACCCAGCAGTATCAAGAAAAAAACCTTCATGATATTTTATTTTATTACTAGTATCATTTATAATAATTAGTTGACTATTATAATAGCATTGTGAAGGTTTTATAGATTTTTTTAATCTAGGGTATAAAGAGTCAATTAATACTTGTTCTTCTTCATTCCACTTTTCTGTAGAAAAAAATTCACCTTCTTGTACAATTATATCATACTGATTATTGTAAAATGGTTCATCATTTCCACTACTTTTTTTAGGCTCACCACTTAATTTTTTTAGAAAACTTAATAGTTCTGATTCTTCATTATCTTTCATATTTTTCATTTTAAATAAAAATATATAAAAATATTTAAAAATAAAAGCCCAGGCTTTTAACCTGAGCTCTTCATTTATCCCATATACCAAAATGGTTTACTATGTGTCTTATGCTTTAAAATTCCATTACTGAAATCATGAGCATTAACTGTTCTTTCTACAAAGGTGTCTATGTAGCTTGATTTATTAGCACCAGTCATTAAATTGTAGAACTCCCACAATGATATATCACCACCAGTTTCACATCCAAAGTTGCTGTCTTTATAAAAGTCCTTTACAACTGTGTTGAGTTGTTGGTCTCCTAATAACATAGCAGGTATTTCTTTTTTTGCAATATCAGGTATGTGCTTATACATTCTACTTCTTCCTACTAACTGAGCAAATTCTGTTTCAGAGAGCTGTATAGAAGTAAACTGTTGCATAGCTTTCAATTGTTTCTCTGCATTAAATTGTTGTATCATGTTTTCGGAAGCATAGCTAAGTTGGTTGATGTTCTTAATGCCTAGCTCTTCTTTTAGTCCATCACTCCATACACACAAATTGCAACAAATTTTATTGGAAAAACCTATAAACATTTGAAATCTTTGGTCTGCATGAGCTCTCTTACTGTAAAGATTATCGAGATTATAAGATTTAACACCACCTATTGTTAAGTTTAATGTATTGCCATTAATAGTTTGAGTTATACTAGGAAGTTCAATTACAAACATCATTCTTTCATAGTATATGGTACTTTCCCAAGGCTCTAGTTGACTTGCAGCTTTATGTTTTGCTTCAGGTATTCTTCCTTTAATGGGATGACTCACTCTAATGTTAGGCTTAAAGATTGTCTCTTGAGGAAATAGTTTGTGTGTAGTTTCCCATACAGTCTCTATAAATTCCATGTGACTAATAAGTGGTTCATTAGTAGTCGTCCATACAGGTATGATGTGTTGCTCTTCTAATTCTTTAACAGACATTTCTACTGTATTTGCTTCTATAAAGGGTTGTGAGCTTGATGAGATTGCTACACCATTTGGTTGAAGTGCTGGCAACTGTGCCAACACTTCTTTATTGTTAATTATGAATTCCATTGCTTAAAAAGTTGTTTAATAATAAATCAATTTCATTTTTTCTTTGAGAGAAGTAGGACCTATACTTCCTCTGATTGTTTGGGTTTGCATTGAATAACTTACCAAGCTCTTCAACTGTTTTACAAGAATTAATTTGCTCAATAAATGCATCTTGTGTTTCAATTACCTCTACAACTTCTGTAATAACTTCAGCAGGTACTTCATCAGTAATTTTACACCATTGACTAATTTCATCTCCTACTTCAGCAGTTAAGAATAGCTCATGTCTCTTACTAAATAAACCAGTTCTGTCTTTGCCAACATTAGCTTGATGCTTTTGATTAAGTTCAAACACGACTGTAAACTCATATTCTGAGTCTTCTCTTTGTACAGGCTTCATCCCTACTTTTTCAGGCACTTGCTTTCCATTTTTCTCAGATAGTACATAGTCTGTTTTACTTCTCATTGTTCCAATAATGTGGATGTTACTTTGTAGGATAGCTTGTACAAAAGCATTATGTCTTGGGCTTACACGACCCCAATTAACAAAGCTATTGCCGGGTATGTTACTGTGAATGTCAAGTATTCCACCAACTCCATTCCACTCAGCTGAGAGAGAGTCAATAATCAAACATTCAAACCCTTGCTTAACTGCTGTTTCAATTGCATCAATATACTCTTCAGGAGTATAAGGCGCTTTAAGATTTAACACACTGTACTTACCTAGATGTGAATACAAATTAGCTGAACCATTTTCAGTATCCAGTACAGCAATTTTACTCCAATCTTTAGTTAAGCCATAAGCCATTAATAAGGATGAATAAGTTTTGCCTGAGCCTGATGGTCCTTGTATTGCCATCTTGATTTTGCAGTTGCTCCTTTCTGCTTTAATAAATTGTTTCATGTTTTTTAGTTTTAGGTTAATAATTATTTAGGTTCATTGATGGGATACAAAATAGTAAGCAACATGTATGGGAAACCTCTATTAAGAAGCTTCCCCTTAGTTCTACATTTTTCCTTCATCAATAAATGAGTAGTAACTGTCTGATGTTAAAATGATATGATCAAATACTTTTACTTCAAGCAATTCACCAGCCGCTTTAAAATCTCTAGTGAGCTTCAAGTCTTGTTCTGATGGCTTTAAGTTTCCAGATGGGTGATTGTGAACCATAATCATCCCTACTGCAAGACTTTTCAATGCTGTTGCAAAAGCAATTCTAATATCTACAAGTGTAGCACATATTCCTCCTTCACTAAGTTTATGATAGCCTATAACTTCATTAGCTCTATTTAATAAAATGATAAAGAAGTATTCTTTTAATTCAATCTCTGATGATGTTTGCTCATAGATTTCTCTGATTAATCTTTCAGTTGTATTTGAGTTATTAATATATGTATTACTAAATAGTTTTTTATTATAAGTAATAGATAATTCATTAAGGTAAGTGGTTGTAGTTTTCATGTCTTGAATGGCTTTAGTTAAAAATTAGTTAAGACACTTAATGGGATACTAAAAAGAAAGCAACACAAACAGCTATAAAAAAATTAGTTTTATTACTACAATTTATAAAACTGTTAATGGGATACAGGGGGGTAAGGGTAAACTTAGTTCATAGGGGGGATCAATATAGGAGGACCCTATAGAGAGTTAAACATATTAAATGTAAAATATGGTATAGCTATATAAACCAATAAATTCTATAAGTTTAAAAGTTTAGAAATGTAAATTAGATTAAAATGGTGGTTGTTCTATTGACAGAGACAAAGCCTAATTTAATTATGTGTAACAGCCTTAATAACCTTAACTGTAAGCTCATCTAATTCATCTTGATGAAACTGTTCTAAGTAATGGCTTGTAGTACTGTTACCATAATTGTGACCTAAGGCTTCAGATATCATGTCTTTAGAGTAGCCTAATTGTTTCGCAACATTACTGAAGCTATATCTAAATACATAAGTAGTAATAGGCTCATTACTTCCTATCATGTTACCAATCTTTTTTAAGTGAGCGTTTAACACTTTAAGTTTTTGAGCCATCACTTCTATAAATCCTCTAGGGTTCTTATGGTCATTTGCATTTACAGTATTTAACAGGCTAACTTCATTAGGTGTAAATTCATTAAACAGTTCAACCATTTCAGGTAGTAATGGGATGCTGTATATTTTTTTTGTTTTAGCCCTCCTATAAATAATTCTTCCATTATAAATATTCTTACTATTAAGTAATAATAGGTCTCTTGAGTTGATACCTCTTAGTAAAAAAATGAGTTTACCAATCAACCATGCTTTATAATAAAGTGAATTTTTATCAAGCTGTAAATTAAAGTATGCTTTGAGCTCCGAAACATTAAGCACTCTGGGTGTGATTGAACCTTTTTTAATTTTGAACTTCCTAAAGGGATAGTGCTCATACCCTACTATTTCTAGATTAATAGCCTTATTGTAAATAGCTTTCAGTGTTCTCAAATAAACACTCACACCATTTATTGTCATGCCATTTTTATATAGGGTGTTTTCAAGCTCTATTAAATCTTTGTAGCTAAATTTTTCAAATGGCTTATTTAAATTGACTTGTTTACTAATGGAAGATAATACAATTTTATATGACCTTGCTGTCCCTAATCTACCAATACTATTTAGAGAATCTAATTGCTCTTGCCAAAAACTATATATGGTATATTGATGAGAGAGTTTTCCTTCTAAAAATGTTTTTATTTCTTGTGCATCTTCTACTCCATTGTTCTTGAGTTTATATATATTCAGTTTTTGTAGGTATTCTAACTTTAGTTTCTGAAGCATGTTATTTGTAATATCATCTCCTATTAGTTCTTCATTTTTAGAATTAAATTGGATTATTGGTATTTTAACACCGGTAGCCAAGTTTCTTGACTTATTACCAGCATAAATTCTAAATACTAATGGGTAAGAGTTGTCTTTACTTTCCCTTCTTTTATCTAAGATTAGATTGATTGTTGCCATTTTTTAAGTGTTGCCTCCCCCACCTTAAAACATGTGCATGGTTTTTGCAAAAAATGAGTACTTTTTAGCTATTTTCTTAACTAAATAAGCTTTTAGACAAAGCTCTTAGAAAACAAAAAAGCCTCTAAAATACTAGATTTTAAAGGCTTTCTTTTGCTCCCTCTCCTGGACTCGAACCAGGGACCCCATGATTAACAGTCATGTGCTCTAACCAGCTGAGCTAAGAAGGAATCTTTTCCTAAATAAGGAGTGCAAATTTAATACATATTTTATAAAAAACAATATATTTGTAAAAAATAAATAAATTTAAAATTATGAGTCTTTTAGTTGTAGGAACAGTTGCGTTTGATGCCATTGAAACGCCTTTTGGAAAAACCGATAAAATAGTTGGAGGAGCTGCAAGTTACATTGCCCTTGCTGCATCTTACTTTCATAAAGAAATCAGCCTTGTATCGGTTGTAGGAGATGATTTTCCGAACGATTTTTTAGATATATTAAAAAAACAAGGTACTGATATTACGGGGTTACAAATTAAACAAGGCGAAAAATCGTTTTTTTGGAGTGGACGTTACCACAACGACATGAACTCGAGAGATACACTTGAAACACAATTAAATGTTTTAGAAAACTTCGATCCCATTGTACCAGAAAACTCTAAAGAAGTTGATTTCTTAATGTTAGGAAACTTAATGCCCGTTGTGCAACAAAAAGTTTTAAATCAATTAACCAAACGCCCAAAATTAATTGTATTAGATACGATGAATTTTTGGATGGATATTGCCATGGAAGAATTGATGATAACATTAAAAGAAATTGATGTATTAACTATCAACGATTCTGAGGCACGCCAATTATCTGGAGAATACTCTTTAGTAAAAGCTGCACAAAAAATACTAACCATGGGTCCAAAAGTGTTGGTTATTAAAAAAGGAGAACACGGTGCTTTACTATTTAATAAAGAAGAAGTGTTTTTTGCACCAGCATTGCCTTTAGAAGACGTATTTGACCCAACAGGTGCTGGCGATAGTTTTGCTGGAGGCTTTATTGGTTACTTAGCAAAAACAGGCGATATAAGTTTTGAAAACATGAAACGTGCTATTATTTTTGGTTCTGCCATGGCAAGTTTTACCGTTGAAAAATTTGGAACAGAACGCTTAATTGGTTTATCGGATGACGATGTAAAAGATAGAGTTCAAGAATTTATTGACCTTGTACAATTTGATATTTCATTAGTATAATATTTACACTTTTCATCTTAAGAAAGCCTTAGTAAAAAATTACTAAGGCTTTCTTGTTCTTTATGAAATTTTACAACTTATTTAAAATAGACGTGGTAGAAAAGCCTTGCACAAAATCAATGGTTTTTACTTCACCGCCATTTTCGGTAACGGCTTTGTAGCCCACTATGTCTTCTACTTTATAATCACTGCCTTTTACAAGCACATGTGGTAAAATACATTCTATTAACTGCAAAGGCGTGTCTTCATTAAATAAAATAATAGCATCCACACTGGTTAAAGCTGCTAATACAACAGCACGCGATTCTTCATTGTTTATAGGGCGTTTGGGCGATTTACCCAATCGTTTTACTGAGTCATCGGTATTTAAACCAATAATTAATTTCGTGCCTAAATCTTTTGCTTTTGCTAAATACTCTACATGGCCTCGGTGCAAAATATCAAAGCAACCATTGGTAAACACAATTTTTTGTTTGTTGTTTTTCCATTCCTCTATCACCGCTGAGATAGATTCTTTGGTATACAATTTTGAAACTAATTGGTTATGAAACGACATCTGTTTTTTCTTTATTAAGTAAAGGCAATAAAATTAAACTCAACACACCAAGTACCACGATTAAAACAAATTGGGATGTCCAAGCCATCCAAGGAAATGCTACTGCAGAAATTTTATCAATGCCGTAAAACAATAATAAACTGGTAACAATAGCAGGATAAGCCCCTAAACCACCTGGAGAAAAGACAACACCAAAAGTGCCAAACAACATCAACACCAAACATTCAGAATGTCCTAAATGAGAAGTACCTGTAAAGGCAAAAAAGCATACGTACAAACTATAAAAATAACCAAGCCAAATAGCAATACTCAGTGCAATAAACTGAAATTTTTTATCAATATCTTTAATAGAGCTTAAGCCTTTTCCAAAGCCTTTTAAAATAGAACCTAATTTAGAATTTAACAGGTTTGTTATTTTTTTTCTGATTAAAAATAAAAATACACTCATCAAAACTATCACAGAAATCAGTACTACTAATTTTATAGGATGCTCTGAAACACTTTTTAATCTTGACATTAGCGGATTGAATAGGTATTGAGAAGATAAACTGGTTAACTGAGAAAATTGTGCAAATAAGGTTAACACAAAAATAACTAAGAGTAATAGGGTGTCTACAATGCGTTCAGTAATAACAGTGCCTAAAGCAATTTCAAACGGAACTTTATCATATTTCGTAACCAACGTACAGCGTGTAATTTCGCCCATACGTGGAATGCCATAATTAGCAAAATAACCAACTAACACAGCACCTAACGCGTTGAATGGTTTAACGTGATGCCCAAGTGGTTTTAGTAAATAATTCCATCGAAATGCTCGTAAATAATGGCTTAACAAAGAGATGAGGATAGCAATAAAAACCCAAACATAATTAGCTGACTGAAAAGATTGAATGATTTTATCTTTTTCTGTCCAAACCGATTTGATGGAAAGCCAAGCTAGTAAAATACCAACACTAAGCAATACTAAAAATTGAATGATTGATTTAGTGTTTTTTTTCACGTAATTCATTTTAGTGTATTGGTTTCGGTATTAGGAAAAACAACCCAAGGTCTAAACGCTTTTGCTTCTTCAAAATCCATACTAGCGTATGAAATGATAATCACCACATCACCAACATTAACAAGCTTTGCGGCAGGTCCGTTTAAGCAAATAACACCAGAGCCTCTTTTTGCTTTAATAACGTATGTAATAAAACGGTTACCATTATCTTTATCTAAAATATGAACTTGTTCGTTTTCTATAAAATTTGCAGCGTCCATTAAATCTTCGTCAATTGAAACGCTTCCTATATAATCTAACTCCGCTTGCGTAACAGTTACGCAATGTAGTTTCGATTTCATTACTTGAATTTGCATGGCGCAAATGTAATAAAAAACTATTTTAAATAGACTTTTATCCTCTTTTTTGAATCATCCTTTGCTTTAAATTAAAATTTCGTAATACCGAAAACAAAATTAATTTGTGTTGGTTTCTTTAATAAGAATTAGTTGTAAAACGACGAAATGAATCTTTGAAGGCCTTGATTAAAATATTTGCATATATACCGTAAAAAAGGTACTTTTGTACTTATATTAGAATTAATCTAATTAAGAATAAGGGTTAAATAACTAACAACTAACACGATACACAGATGATAACAGTTAGCAACGCAGCAAAAGAACATGCGATTAATTTAATAAAAGAAGAAAATAAACCAGAAAATACATTTATACGAGTTGGTGTTGATGGTGGAGGTTGTTCTGGCTTGATGTATAATTTAGTATTTGATCATGAAATGAAAGAAGGTGATCAATTATTTGAAGACAACGGTGTGAAAGTAGTTGTTGACCGTAAAAGTTTCTTGTACTTAGTTGGCACTGAATTAGATTATAGTGGCGGCCTAAACGGAAAAGGTTTTGTATTTAAAAATCCAAATGCTGAGCGCACATGTGGTTGTGGAGAAAGTTTTTCGGTTTAATATGAATAAAAAAAAAATGACTAAAATTATTTTTAACACAAATTTGACTGCTGATGAAATAAACGATAAACGTTTATTCGAAGGATTTTTGCTTAAACCAGAAGATCGTATTAAAAAAATGTTTCAGTTAATTAAAATGTCGTTAAAACTTAAAAGTAGTAATGCGCCTAAAAGAGAAAGTAAAGGACTTTTGTTATTATTTAAATAATGGATTTTTTTGAAAAGAGTTATATTACATTTTTTAGTTTATTAAATAAACACCAAGTACGATATATTTTAGTTGGAGGATTTGCAGTTAATCATCATGGGTTTAATAGATCAACTTCTGATTTAGATTTATGGCTAGATGACTCTAAAGAAAATAGACAAAGATTAGTAAATGCCTTGCAAGAAAAAGAAATTGTTGGATGTGAAGCCTTTCTTACATACCCATTAATAGCGGGCTTTGCAGAAATACTTTTAGAGAACGGAGTCTATATTGATTTGATGGCTGACTTACAACAATTTAAGCAAATCGATTTTAACGACTGTTATAAAATTTCTGTCACTCATAATTTAGATGAATTTAATCAATTAAAAGTATTACATATAAATCATTTAATAACAGAAAAAGAAAAATCGGAAAGACCAAAAGATAAAATAGACGCAGAACAGTTAAAAAAATTATACAGATAGATATATCATAATTTGAATTAAAAAATTGAACCAAAAATGGCAAACGAATTAATAGAAGAGCATTTACAAAACGATTATAAGTGGGGATTCACAACTAACATTGAAGCCGACGAAGCTCCAAAAGGCTTGAATGAAGACATCATTAAATTTATTTCAGCAAAAAAAAATGAACCTGAATGGCTACTTGAATTCAGGTTAAAAGCGTTTCGCAATTGGCAAAATATGGTTGAACCAGATTGGGCTCATGTACATTATACAAAACCAAATTTTCAAGACATCATTTATTACTCTGCACCTAAACCAAAAAAAGAATTAGCAAGTTTAGATGAAGTAGATCCTGAACTATTAAAAACATTTGAAAAACTTGGCATTTCATTAGAAGAACAAAAGCGTTTAACGGGTGTACAAAGTAATATTGCTGTCGATATTGTTTTTGACAGCGTATCCGTAAAAACAACTTTTAAAGAAACCTTAGCAGAAAAAGGAATTATTTTTTGCTCCTTTAGTGAGGCAGTTCAAGAACATCCTGAACTGGTAAAAAAATATATGGGAATGGTTATTCCACCAACTGATAATTTTTATGCAGCGTTAAATTCTGCTGTATTTACTGATGGTTCATTTTGTTACATACCAAAAGGAGTTCGCTCACCTATGGAATTATCCACTTATTTCCGAATCAATGCAAGTGGTACAGGTCAATTTGAACGCACATTAATTATTGCGGATGAAGATGCTTATGTGTCTTATTTAGAAGGCTGTACCGCTCCTCAACGCGACGAAAATCAATTGCACGCAGCGGTTGTTGAAATTATTACCCATAAAAATGCGGAAGTAAAATACAGCACCGTTCAAAACTGGTATCCTGGTGATAAAGATGGGAAAGGTGGTATATTCAATTTTGTAACGAAGCGTGGTATTTGCTTAGAAGATAATTCTAAAATTAGTTGGACACAAGTAGAAACAGGTTCTGCTGTAACATGGAAATATCCTTCCGTTATTTTAAAAGGAAATAATTCTGTTGGCGAATTTTATTCAGTTGCACTAACTAATAATTATCAGCAAGCTGACACCGGCACCAAAATGATTCACATTGGTAAGAACACAAGGTCTACTATAATTTCAAAAGGTATATCAGCAGGTTTTAGTAATAATAGTTACCGTGGCTTAGTACAAATAAAAAAAGGTGCAAGCAATGCTCGTAACTTTTCGCAATGCGATAGTTTATTGATGGGCGATAAATGTGGAGCACATACCTTTCCATACATTGAAATAAAAGACAAAACGGCTATAGTTGAACACGAAGCCACAACAAGTAAAATTGGTGAAGATCAATTATTTTATTGTAAGCAAAGAGGCATTGATAATGAAAAAGCCATTGGTTTAATTGTAAACGGCTATTGCAAAGAAGTATTAAATAAACTACCCATGGAATTTGCAGTTGAAGCACAAAAATTATTAGCCATTAGTTTAGAAGGAAGTGTAGGATAAATTATATAAGTTAAAAGTTGAGAAGGTTATGAAAGTTAGAAAGTTCTCAATTCTTAAATTAAAACAATAACTTTTTAAACTTTCAAAACAAATTAACTTTCAAAATTGTAAAAATGATATCAATAAAAAATTTACACGCATCAATTGGCGAAAAAGAAATTCTAAGAGGAATAAATTTAGAAGTAAAAGCGGGAGAGATTCATGCCATTATGGGGCCAAATGGTTCTGGAAAATCAACATTATCAAGTGTTTTAGCTGGAAGAGAAGATTATGATGTAACGGCCGGTGAAGTTATTTTTAATGGAAAAAATTTATTAGAATTATCAACTGAAGATAGAGCTCGCGAAGGATTATTTTTGGCATTTCAATATCCTATAGAAATTCCAGGCGTAAGTAATATTAACTTTTTGCGCACAGCATTAAATGAAATTAGATCTTACCACAAACAAGAAGATATTTCTGCTAAAGATTTTCTAGCAATGGTAAAAGAAAAACAAGCCTTAGTAGAATTAGATGCAAAGCTAACAAATCGGAGTGTTAATGAAGGATTTAGTGGTGGTGAAAAAAAACGAAATGAGATTTTTCAAATGGCCATGTTGAATCCAAAATTAGCTATCCTTGATGAAACAGATAGTGGATTAGACATTGATGCTTTGCGCATTGTTGCAAACGGCGTAAATAAATTAAAATCAAAAGACAATGCAACCATCTTAATTACACATTACCAGCGTTTATTAGATTACATCGTTCCTGACTTTGTGCATATTTTATATAAAGGAAGAATTGTAAAAAGTGGTGGTAAAGAATTAGCCTTAGAAATGGAAGCAAAAGGATATGATGAAATTAAAAAAGAATTTGAAATAGCAGACTAATTATGTCAATAAAAATAGATACCAAAAGCGCTGTAACTCAAACTCTATTAGAGCAACTGCAAAAACATGCCTCAAAAGTGGAGTTTATGCCGAACGATGAAATTGTTGATGCAATAAGACTCTTAGAAGAAAAAGGAATTCCAAACAACAAACATGAAGATTATAAATATTGTAATATTGAATCTGCTTTACGTAAAGAATTTAAAACAGTTGAACAATCTTTTAATGAATTAACGCACGATGATATTGCGCCACTTAAATTAGATGAAGCCATAAATATGGTAGTAGTCAATGGGAATTATCATGTAGATTTAAGTGAAAAAATGGTTGTAAAGCGATTTAATATTTTACCACTAAATGACTTATTTCCTGCAGAAAAAAATAGAATAGCCTCTTTAGCAAAATCTAAAACAGACGCCTTAATTGCTTTAAACTCCTCATTTACAGGCAATGGCTTTTTTTTAGAAATAGAAAAAGATGCAGTATTGCCGATGCCTATACACATTATATACATAAATAGTGGGAAACAAAACAACGTTGTGAATACGCGTAATTTTATTCATGTAAGAGAAAATGCAGAAGTAACCATAGTAGAAAGTTTTTACAACTTAGGTACTGGAAAAGTATTTTCAAATTTTGTGAGCGAGAAATTAATTGATGAAAATGCTAAGCTAAGGTGTTATACAATTCAAACAGAAAATGGGTTAACCTACTCTGTTAATACAAATCAAGTTAGCGTAAATAAATATGCTAATTACACAAACACAACATTAACCTTATCGGGAGAGTTAGTGCGTAATAACCACAATGTAGAATTAGTTGGAGAAAATTGTGAAGCAAGTTTAAATGGTTTATTTATTACAAATGGAAATCAATTAGTTGACAACCATACTTTAATTGACCATCAAGTGCCAAATTGCCAGAGTCATGAACTTTATAAAGGCATTGCAAAAGACAAATCAACGGGCGTGTTTAACGGAAAAATATTTGTAAGAAAAGATGCGCAAAAAACAAATGCGTATCAAAGCAGTAAAAATATTTTATTAAGTGATAGCGCAACCATTAATACAAAACCACAATTAGAAATTTATGCAGATGATGTAAAGTGCTCGCACGGAACGTCAACGGGGAAAATAGATGAAGAGGCCTTATACTATTTAAAAGCGCGTGGTATCGGCGATGACAATGCTCGTAAATTATTATTACAAGCTTTTGCACAAGAACTCATTAATAAAATAGTAATCGAATCATTACAAGAAAGAGTATTACACTTATTTGAAAAAGCACTTTAAAACATGTTCGAGTTAACTAAAATACGCGAGGAATTTCCAATACTGACTAGAACAGTTAACGGCAAACCATTAATTTATTTTGACAACGGAGCAACAACTCAAAAACCAAAACAAGTTATTGATGCTATCTCTAATTATTATACTAATCAAAATAGTAATATTCACCGTGGCGTTCATGCCTTAAGTAGAGAAATTACAATTGCATACGAAGAAGCGCGTAAAACAATTCAAAAACACCTCAATGCCAAGTTTTCGCACGAAATCATTTTTACAAAAGGAACGACAGATTCTATCAACTTAGTAGCACATTGTTTTGGTAAAATAAATATAGAACCTGAGGATGAAATTATTATCACACAAATGGAACATCATAGTAATATTGTTCCTTGGCAACTTTTATGTGAGGAAAAAAAAGCGATACTAAAGTTTATTCCTATTAATCAAGAAGGCGAATTACTTTTAGATGAACTCCCGAAATTAATTACAGCAAAAACTAAATTAGTAGCTTTCACTCATATTTCAAATACTCTTGGAACTATTAATCCCGTTAAAGAAATTATTAGTATTATTAGAAAATTATCAAATGCTACTATATTAGTTGATGGAGCGCAAGCAGTGCCTCATTTACAACCTAATGTTCAAGATTTAGATTGTGATTTTTATGTATTTAGTGGTCACAAATTATTTGGACCTACAGGTGTTGGTATTTTATACGGAAAAGAAGAATGGCTAAATAAATTTCCGCCTTATCAAAGTGGTGGTGGAATAATAAAAACAGTTACGCTACAAAAAACTGAATTTGCCGATTTACCATTAAAATTAGAAGCAGGAACACCCCACATTGAAGGAGGGATTGGTTTAGCTGAAGCCATTAAATATGTCACAAATATTGGATTCGAACACATTCAAAAACAAGAACATGATTTATTAAATCACCTCACAACAAAATTACTAGATATTGAGGGAGTTAGAATTTTCGGAACCTCACCTAACAAAACAACAGTTGTTTGTTTTAATGTAGGAGATATTCATCCTTTTGATATTGGTACATTATTAGATAAATATGGCATTGCCGTTCGGTCCGGCCATCATTGCACTCAACCTCTTTGGGAATTTTATCACGTTCCGGGAACCATTAGAGCATCCTTATCATTTTATAATACCATTGAAGAAATTGATTGTTTTTTAGATGCACTTAAAAAATCCATTAGATTATTGAGTTAATTTTTAAACTTCAAATTATGCTAAAGAAATTAATTTCATGTATTTTTTTATCCACACTATTGATGTCATGCGGATTAACTGATGACATCACAAAAAAAGATTCGCCAACAACTGGGAAAATAAATTTTTATTTTGATGAAGGGTTAACTCTCCATGTTAGAAATCAAATGTCAACCTTCAAAACTACTTATACCTATGCGGAAATAAACTTAGTATCAACCGATGAAAAGACTTGTATTGAGGCGCTCTTTAATGACAGTGCAAAAGTAATTGGTATTTCAAGATTGCTAAGTGAAGAGGAAATTAAAAAATTTAAACAAAAAAACATTTCTGTAAATACATCTCTAGTAGCACAAGATGCGATTGCAATTTTTGTCAATACAAACTTCAGCGACTCAACTATTTCCATTCAACAATTAAAACAATTGCTAAGTGGTAATGACAGTAATTATGTAAAAGGTAAACACATCAATGTCGTTTTTGATAATCAAAATTCCGGAAGTATCCGTCAATTAAAAGATTCTATACTTAAAAAAAACAACTTTGGAAAAAACTGCTCGGCTGTAAAAAACACACCTGAACTCATTACCTCCATTTCGCAAAACTCTTTATCTATAGGCATTTGCGACTTTGCATGGCTTAGTGATAAAGATGATATAACAACCAAAGCGTTTTTAAAAACGGTGAAAATTTTAGCTGTATCAAAAAAAGATTTTGAAAAAGCTTTTATGCCCGATCAGTCAAATATTGCAACACATGATTATCCGTTATTGAGAAATATCTGTATTATACGTCGCAGTTCAGAATTTACTTTAGGCAAAGGCATTGAAACATTTATTGCAGGTCCCGTTGGACAAATGATGTTTTTAAAACAAGGTTTACCCCCGCACAGACAAGAAGAACGATTGATTGAAATCGATATGGCTCCTTTAAAATAAAAAATTATTTTTTATAAATTAGTGCGACAGCATAAGCATTAACGCCCTCTTCTCTTCCAACATAACCAAGTTTTTCGTTAGTAGTAGCTTTAATGGAAATGTCATTCACACTAATATTCATAATTGGCGCTAATACATTTTGCATGGCTTCGATATGTGGATTAATTTTTGGGGCTTCTAAACTCAACGTAGAGTCAACATTTCCAATACCGAATCCATTCTTATCTAATAAGGCAACCACTTCTTTCAACAAAACTTTACTATCTGCACCTTTAAAGCGTTCATCGGTATTAGGAAAATGAAAGCCAATGTCTTTCAAATTAGCAGCGCCTAATAATGCGTCACAAATAGCATGTAATAAAACATCCGCATCGCTATGCCCAACACAACCTTTATCAAACTCCAGTTTGATGCCGCCTAACCAAAGCGCTCTTTCTGTACCTAAAGGATGTACATCGAAACCAAAACCAACTCTTATATTTAACATAAAACGTATTTAATTTTTTAACCTAATAACAGATACAAAGATATCATTATTTAAAAAGAATCTACTTTCTTTCGTACTGACAACAGGTGTGCAAATTATCATATGCCAAATCATTGCCTTTATACTTCTCATTATCATAGCCTGCCGATGAAATACTTTTTTGAATACTATCAAGAGAAATTATTTTATCATCGTAAGAAATTGTCATGATTTTACTTTCTACATTCCAATCTGAATTAATAACGCCATTTAGGTTTAATGAGCTTTCAATGGTTTCTTTGCACATATCACAATTTCCCCAAACCTTAAATGTCGATGTCGTTATACCCTTACTTTTCTCTGTCTTGGCCATTCCACTATGATTTTCACCTGTATTACAAGCTACCATCAACGCTGATAAAGAAATGAATACTACTGTTTTAATTCTTTTCATTGTAATTTTTTATTTTCACTGACTATTCAAAAAAAGGGAGATAAACATCTCCCTTTTTTTATTAAATCATTATTTTTTAACGGTATTAAGTGAGGCTGGAACAACAATAATTGTTGACAAACCAGCTTTAGCCTGCACATGATTTGGATTTATCTTCAAACATTCTTCCCAATAATATTTTGCTTTATCATATTGTTTCTTTTGATAATAAGCACTACCTAAATTATAATAACCTTCTGGATTACTTTTAACTAATAACATCGTATGACGCAGAATATAAATAGCACTATCTAATTGTCCACGCTGAGACATCTGATAACCTTTGTTTAATAAATCATTATAAAAAACCTGATAATAACTTGCTAAATAAGGGTTGTTTGGATACAAATTTTCGGCATGTTTCCAATAAAAAAGAGCATCTCGTGTGTTACCCAATTTAAAGCTTCCTAAACCTAAATTTAAATACCCATTAACATAACGTGGATGTAATTCAACAGCATGCTTCAAAAATTTAATTCCTTTGTTTAAAGCCGTTTCGCGTTTATCCTTATAACCTCCAGCCTTAACTTCTTCTTCTGTTACATGTAAAGTTCCATTGTAATCATTGTAACTGTCAACCGTTTGTCCAGGTCTTAATTTACCAGTAATTTCTTTGGTGTCAGCCAAGTCAATCCATCGAGCTCCAGCATTCCCTAAACATAATACTGAGTTTGGCATGGTTTCGACATCCTTTAAAAATAAGGTGACATCATTCTTCCAATCCCAATTTCGTTCCCATGTTTTGCATCCATATAAAAATGCCATGATAGAAATGAGTGCTAAAAAACCAAAACGTTTTAAATTTAAATTAACACTGTCAGGAATTTTAGTAAAGCCTTTAACGATGAACCAAGCTAAGGCTATAACAAAACCAATGGTTGAATGGAACAATAAACGTTCGCCCATTGTAGCACCAATATCCATTAAAATATTTCCTATCATTAATAAAAAAGCAAAATACACGGCAATTGCAAAACCAAGCGCATGACGCTTTAAAATTAATTTTATTCCAGCATACACTAAACCTAAATGCAATACTAAAGAAACAACTGTATCCCAACTTTTAAAGTTTCTGAATTGAATCGAATTAAAAGAATAATCTGAAGATAAAGGATGAGGAAACCAACACAAATTAAAATACTTAAACAAAACATAAATTTTAGTTGCCCACTGCTCCTGCTGGCTTGCTAATAAATAAGGATTATTTAAAATTTCAGTATCAGGTACGCCTGGCTTTAATTTTACAGCCACTAAGCGCATCCCTAAATAAAACAACAAGATGAAAAAATGCCAGCTCATTAAGGTTCCATAATCTTTCTTTTTAGAGCCTAATATAAATACACCAAAGACTAAATAAATAATTGGAAAAATCCAGAATGATAAATTCGGTTTTGCACCAGGTCGTGCAGTAACATCAAATTGTTTTTTCAGATACAACATCAATAATGCGCAACCAAAAAAGACAAAAAACACATACAAGGATTGTTTAAAATCTTTAGATTGAAAAAATGTTTTAGGATTAAAATCAAACGTATGAAAAACATACAATGCTACTGGAATTAATACAACTAACACAACAGCATATTCTTTTGACAATAGCGCTAATAAGAAATTAAACGATGCTAAAAATAAGGCTCTTGGTGTTTTTTCGGTAATGTATTTAAAGGAATAGAAAAAAGTGAGTGAAATGAATATCAATGAAAAAATTTCATCTCGACTCTTCACATTTGCAATGGCTTCGGAATGAATAGGATGCATTAAAAATAAAATGGCTGCTAAAAAAGCAATATCATGATTATCCTTAAAAATATAATTTCTGAAAAACAGAAATAACAACATTATCCCTATAATAAATGTGAGAATATTAACTAAATGCCTAACCCAAGCATCTTTTACTTGACAATCTACCTCATTAAAAATGCCATCTTGATTAACATCTTCATCAGCGTCATCAACGTTATTTTTATTTAGATCCCAGCATCTTGCAGGATACAAACCATTATCATAAGCACCAATAAATTGCTGCTCGATAGCAAAACTTACAACTGATAAAGGACGATAACGACCACCAGCAAGCTGATCTGTAGCATTCATTCGACGGTAAAAACTTTCGTAGGCGTCTTTTGTCATAATGCCTTTAATACCTTTGATCCCTTTAATCACATGGTCATTTTGATGTATAATAATACCGTCATCAAGCGCGTATTCATTATTTAATGAAGTGAGATTAAAAATTAATCCCAATAAAATTATTACAATAAATGGAGCTGTTTGATTTTTGAAAGGAAAAAAACGAAACGTGTTTTTTAATTCAGTAAATACAGGTTGCTTGTTTGTAGTCGTTTGTTTTGCCATAAAAAATATTGTTATATTACAAATATACTTAAATATATAAAAAAATGATTTTTGATCTAAAAAAATTAGTTAAAATTACCTAAATTGCTTAGCCATAATGAAAAAATCAAGCACTAATAAAGCCATCTTCCATCTACTAGTAGCCTTCTTGGTTGGTGCCATAGCCTATTTTGTTGATTTAAATAATAATTATTCGACACAAAAATTAGCAGAGACTGCGGAATTTAATTTACAAAAAAAGGAAGTCATTGCAGAAGAAAAATTATCAGAATTGTTTCATTACATAAAAAATGATTTTCCGAAAAATATGCATCACACCGAGAGTGAAATATATTCTGAGCTATATAAAACGGAAGGTATTGGACTTTATGCCTACCAAAACGATTCGATCATTTACTGGCCGGATAATGAACCAGCCATAGATTTAATTAATTTGAAAATAAGATCATTTTCAGAAATTATAAAATTACGAAATGGTTGGTATGAATGTTTAACCATCAATAAAAAGAATTCCGATAACATTGCTGTTTTTGCGCTTATCAAACTAAAAACAGAATACGAATTTGAAAATAAATACTTAAAAAATGAATTTAGTAAGTGGTTAAAAATTCCAATTAATACAGATATTATTATCCCAGCAAACATTGCAGAACATAGTATATCATCTAAATATGGGCATACACTTTTCGAAATAAAAAGAAATGAAACTTACTACAAAGATTTAGATACAAATGAAATAAGTAGTGCTCTATATATTATTTGTTTATTGTTTTTATTGATTAGTATTTATAATGCAACCATACAATACATAAAAAATAAATGGTTGCAAAGTGTGTTTCTCTTCATGAGTGTTTTATTTATTAGAACATTAATGATCTATTTTAAAATACCTAACTGCTTTTATTTGACTAACTTTTACAATACAACAATTTTTGCAAATGCCGATTCATTTTATTTCTCTTTACTTGGAGACATTTTATTAAATTCCATATTACTTTTATTTTTTAGCTTCTATTTAATAAAATCAAAAATTAATTTAACACAAATTTCGTTTTCAAAAAAAATGACAATTGTAATCGTTTACTTATTCTTTCTCTTCATGTATGCGATGCTAGTGCCATCTTTAATTCATAGTTTAATAACAAATTCTCATATTACATTTAATATAAATCGAATATTTGACTTCAATCATTACTCACTTATTGGTATCATTTCCATCAGTATTACTTTACTCGGATTTTACTTTGCTTTAGAAAAACTGATTATACTATATGTTAAAAATTTTAATTTTAGGAAGCAACATTTATTTATTTGCGGAACCTCACTTATTCTCATTATTTTCATTCTATTCATTACAAAAGCCGATTTGTTTTTCTATCTATGGTTTCTTCCATTAGCCATTACAAGCTATCTGTTAAATCATTACAAAATTTCTGCAAACTTTATGAATACTGGGCTAAAGATTTTAATTGTAGCGCTTTGCATGTCAGTATTTTTTAATAGGTATGAAGAATCCAATAAAAGAAATACATTCATGGCACTTTCCTATATATTAACGGATAGACAAGATGCAATTGCAGAAAATGAGTTTTCGAAAATTATTCAAAATTTGAAAAAAGATTCTAAACTTAAAAATCTAATTTCATTACTCCCATTAAGCAGTCAACAAATAGAAAAAAGTATTAAACAGATAAATTTTAGTGGGTATTTCGAACGATATGATGTTGTATTGTCTCTATTTAAGCAAAAGCAACCTGTATTTCAATTAAATGAACCAAAATACACCACTATTAATTATTTCGAAAATCAAATAGAGCATGCAAGCCAACCAACAATTTGTGAAAATTTATTTTTTATTGACAAAAAAAATAAGCCAATTAGGTACATTGGCAAACTAAACCTATCAAGTTATGACTTTTATAAAGATTCGAGTTACTGCTTATACTTTCAATTAGATCCGAAACTCATTAATAACATTGGTGTTTTTCCAGATTTATTATTGAATAAAACCTTGGAAAATAGAGTCGAAAATAAACATATTTCATATGCGGTATATGAAAACAATAAGTTACAAATGTCATTTGGAAATTACACCTACCCCGCTTATTATTTTAAAAATAAAAATATAGATAATCGCAATGGCGTTCAGCATTATATTTACCCAAAACATAATAACACTACCATAATTATTTCCGACAAAAAAATTAGCTTTTATAATTATTTCACATCTAGTTCATATATTTTTGTTTTCTTCTCTTTACTGATTATGTTTGGCACATGGCTATATACTCTTTTCATAAAAAGAAATTATAATTTTCAAACATTAAACAATCGAATTCAGTTTATTTTTGTATCAATTATTGCTCTATCATTAACAGCTGTTACTTTAGGCACTATTTGGGTTGTGAGTAGTCAATCTGAGATTAAAAATATCAATGAATTACTTCAAAAATCTCAAACAATTTTAAATGAATTAAAACAAAATGTTGGTCAAAAAAACGAATTAGACCAAAGCTATAAAGAATACGTTAATTTTACTTTAAAAAAATTATCTCAAGTATTTAGTAGCGATGTTTCACTGTTTGATAAAAATGGCAACTTATTTTCTACTTCTCAACCTGCGATTTATGACCAAGGATTGGTTTCGAAATACATGAATCCAAATGCATATTCTGTTTTATCAGAAAATAATACTATAACATTTTCGCATCGAGAGGAAATAGGGAATTTAAATTATGTGTCAACTTATATTCCATTTTTTAATGTCAAAGATAAACTTCTTGGCTATTTAAATTTACCATATTTTGCAAGGCAAAAAGATTTAGAGATAGAATTGTCTGCCTATTTAACAACGTTATTAAATATTTACACTATTTTATTTGTAACTACGACTTTATTTGCATTGATTGTTTCTAATTTATTGACAAAACCTCTACGAATAATCAAACAACAGATTTCAAATACAAAATTCGTAAAACATTTTAATCCTATTAAATGGGAATCAAAAGATGAAATTGGAAGTTTAGTAACTGAATATAATGCCATGATTATTGAATTAAAAAAGAATTCGGAACTCCTTGCTCAATCTGAAAAAGAAAAGGCATGGCGCGAAATGTCCAAACAAATTGCGCATGAAATAAAAAATCCTCTTACGCCGATGAAATTAAACATTCAGCATTTACAGAGAGTTGTGAAAACTAATCCAGATAATATTTCAGAGAAAGTAGATAGTGTGGCAAATGTTTTAATTCAACAAATTGACATACTATCAAACATTGCAACTGAATTTTCCAACTTTGGAAATTTTCCTGAAACAAAATTAGAACGAATTGATTTAAATGAAATTTTACAAAAAGAAACTCAGTTTTTTAAAACAAGTTCGGATTGTAGTATTGAATTAGATAATGAACCTAACCTATTTGTCATGATTGACAAAGAACAATTTTCAAGAGTAATTATCAACTTAATAAAAAATGCTGAACAAGCAATTCCAAAAAATCGACCTGGTGTGATAAAATTATCAGCATATAGAAAAGAAGAAATAATAGAAATTAAAATTGAAGACAATGGAATTGGCATCGCAAAAGAATTTTATTCAAATATTTTTTTGCCAAATTTTACAACAAAAAGTTCTGGCACTGGATTGGGTTTAGCAATGGTAAAAAATAGTATTCAAAATTTTAATGGGACTATTTCTTTCGAAAGTGAGTTAGAAAAGGGTAGCGTTTTTAAAATAACATTACCTAAATCTTAATTTACATTTTTTTTATTTTTTTTGATAAAGCGTTATATAAATACAATTCATTATCATCCGTTTTTATGCATCTAAATAAATTAGCTGCTATCGATTCTATTTCATAAAATTCTTGCTTTAGTAACACCTCACCTTTGTAATTAATCAAACCAATTTTACCATCTTCTGCCCAAACTTTATATAAAAAAGAATTCAATTTTGAAATATTTCCACCAAAAATTTCATATACTAATTTTCCTTGCTTAGTAATTATTTGACAAAATTTTGACGTTTTAACAACAGCTAAATTATCCTCAAAATCCGTTGCTTGAAAATATTCGATTGGTGTCACTATTTTCAATTTTCGATCAACAAAACCATATTTATTATTTTTTTGGATACGAATCAAATCGCACTTAGCAAAAAATAAATTAGTATACATTCCGAATGGTATGCTCGATCTGCCATTTGCATCAATAAGCGACAATTCATTATTCTTAATTAATTTAAAATACTTACCATTTGTATAATAATTTGCATCATACACGGCGCTGTAATTAAAATCAATTTCCGTTACGAAGCATTTATCAAAAATATCAAAAAAACCATACTTATTATCTTTGACAATGATGTATATTCCATTTTTACAAGCACCTACATAATCAAATTGAGGATCTAATACAACCTGCTCACTCAAGTTCATTAGGCCAAATTTTTTGTTTTTCGATACTATGATTATGTTATTGCTATCAACGCCAGAAACCCAATCCCACTGAGCATTTATCTGTTCATTATTTTTACGTATTAATCCAAAATGAGAGGTGTAATAATATGCAAAACCATTTTTAAAATCTCCTAGCTTATTATATACAAACGGAATAACAACTTGGCCTTTATCATTAATAGCACCATACTTTTCTTTGTCTTTACAAACAAATAATTTTTCGGATTGTGAATTTATTTCTTGATATTCTTTTGAAACAATTTGTCCGATGCGATTCATAAGACAATACGTATTATTTTTTTTAACGATTGTTATTCCATTTTTAAATGTTTCAGCCTCGTCAAAAAAAGAAGTAAACACTCTTTCTCCAACTTTATTTAAAAAATAACAACTATCATTTTTACATACACTTGCCAAGCCTTCAGAAAAATCAGAGGCTTCATCAAAATTTGGTAAAATTATCCAATTACCAAGTGTATCAATATAACCTATTTTTTCTTCTTTATTTTTAAATGGAATGAGGAGATTTTCTGTTGCTCGCAATTCCTTTTCAATAGCTTCTCGGAATGGGTATTGAGGATATTCAATTACAAAATTTTGTAAATTCTCTTTCGAATAGTTCGTAACCGTTAGACTATAAAAAAACTTCCATGCTTCTTCTTGAGTTAGTGATGTACTATATTTATTAATAAAATGATACAAACTATCTTTATTCCTTAATTCAGTTATAAGCGAAAATAATTTAATTTCAGCATCGTTTACATGACTGTTATTTGGGAAACACTTCATGAAATGCTGAAGTGAATGTATATTTAATAGGGTTGTTTGCTCATAAAATTGAAAATCATCATAAAGCTTTTTTGCTTCAGTCATCAAACTACTTTCAGGATGATTAAGTATAAACAATTTTACGCTATCACTGCTTTTGTATACCAAGAGCTTTTGATACAAGCAATCATCCCGAACTAAAAAAGCACATTGTATTAAAGAATCTTTAGCAAAAGAAAAATGAGCTAAAAAATGATTCGAACTATCAACTAAATTATTTTTGCAATACTTAATATATCCTTTAAGGGCAATCGTTTCTGCAAGCGTTTTGATCGACTCCTTTTTGATTACAAAAGAACTAAATAATGCAGAATCGTTTGTGTTTTTTAGGGCAATTGAAATGTATTTTGCAGCACTATCAATATCAGAGAAAGGATTATCTATCCGATTAAAAATAACAGATAAACCATAAGACGCCTGTGTTGGATTTGTTTTAATGGATGCGTAAAAGAGTTTTTTTGCCTCAAAATAATTAAAAACGGATAATGCTTGGTAAGCTCTTATGATTTTACTCGCATTTAAAAACTGCGGCAATAAACATGTTATTACAATAATTAGTTTTATTTTCATAGAAAATCAATAAATCGCAATAAAATTATACTTTTGCTAACCAATTTAATCATAAAGATGTTCACAACCGGAAAAATTTTATTTGCACTCTTTTTTTTTATCGCATTTTCAATTGGTATGTTTTATGCCTATAAAAAAGATTTTAAAGTAAATACCATTCATTTTTCAGGCTCTAGAAAAACATTAATTTATATCATCATCGTTATGAGTTTATTATTTATGTTTGTGAAGTTACGTCACTTTTTATAAAGTTGTTCGTTCTAGTAAACATATCATATTGATATTATTAAATTATTCCCAAACACTAAAAACATGCTAAATTAAAACCTTATATTTGAGTCTAAATTTTATTATCATTTAATTAAAAATACATGGAACAAGTTTTAAAATCTTTAAGTATTAAGGAGCTAAACAATGGATGCTCAACCGGAAGTCAATTTTTTGCAAGTGGAAATATTATTGAATCATATAGTCCTGTTGATGGCAAATTAATCGCAAAAGTTCAAGTAGCTAATGAATCTGATTACGAAAAAGTAGTTAACGTTGCCTCAGAAGCCTTTTTAACTTGGCGTAACATTCCTGCGCCAAAACGCGGTGAAATAGTTCGTCAATATGGCGAAAAATTAAGAACTAAAAAAAATGATTTAGGAAAATTAGTTTCTTATGAAATGGGAAAATCTTTGCAAGAAGGTTTGGGTGAAGTTCAAGAAATGATTGATATTTGCGATTTTGCAGTTGGTGTATCTCGTCAATTGTATGGATTAACTATGCATTCAGAAAGAGAAAATCATAGAATGTATGAGCAATGGCATCCATTAGGAATTGTCGGCATTATTTCTGCATTTAATTTCCCTGTTGCCGTTTGGAATTGGAATACAGCATTAGCATGGATTTGCGGAGATGTTTGTATTTGGAAACCGTCAAGTAAAGTGCCTTTATGTGCTGTGGCTTGTCATAATATTTGGATTGAGGTTGCAAAAGAAAATAATTTGCCTGAAGGTATTTCTTGCTTATTAATAAGCCCTAGTGCCATTGGTGAAAAAATGTGTGAAGATACCCGTATACCATTAATTTCTGCGACAGGCTCTACTCGAGTAGGAAGAATTGTTGGAACAAAAGTAGCAAGTCGTTTCGGTCGATCTATTTTAGAATTAGGCGGAAATAATGCTGTTATTATTTCTCAACATGCAGATTTACCAAATGTTCTACCAGGTATTGTATTCGGTTCCGTGGGCACTGCAGGACAGCGCTGTACCTCAACACGTCGTTTAATTATTCACGAATCAATTTACGAAGATGTAAAACAAAAATTAGTAAGTGCTTATAAGCAATTACGCATTGGAGATCCATTAAATGAACATAATCATGTGGGGCCATTAATTGATAAAGGTGCAGTAAATGAATACCTAAATGCGATTGAAAAAGTAATTGCCGAAGGTGGAAATATTTTAGTTCCGGGACATGTATTAGAAGGTAATGGTTACGAAAGTGGTTGTTATGTTGCTCCTTGTATTGCAGAGGCAAAAAATCACTTTGCCATTGTTCAACATGAAACATTTGCGCCTATTTTATACATCATGAAATACAGCACGTTAGATGAAGCTATAGCGATTCAAAATGGCGTTCCTCAGGGATTATCTTCATCGATTATGACTTTAAATATGCGTGAAGCCGAACAATTTTTATCTACTAATGGTAGCGATTGCGGTATTGCAAATGTAAATATTGGAACAAGTGGTGCAGAAATTGGAGGTGCATTTGGTGGTGAAAAAGAAACTGGTGGAGGTCGCGAAAGTGGCTCTGACAGTTGGAAAGCGTATATGCGTCGCCAAACCAATACAATTAATTATGGCACAAAATTAACTTTGGCACAAGGTATTAAATTTGATTTCTAATACACAACATAATAACCTAAAAATTCAAGATTATTAAGCACTTGAACTAAAAAAACAAAAACCATGACAATAACAAAAAACAAAGTTGTATCGGTAAATTATCATTTATCAGCAAACGTAGAAAATGAAGCTCCAGAATTAATTGAACAAACTACCAAAGAAACACCATTTGTTTTTCTTTTTGGTGGCGGGCAATTGCTGCCTGATTTTGAAAATAATTTACTGGGAAAAAAAGTAGGCGATACTTTTGATTTTGCCGTTATGCCAAAAAATGGATACGGGATTTCTGATCCTGAAATGATTACAAAAATACCAAAAGAGGCGTTTCATGTTGATGGCGTGTTCGATTCAGAAAGAGTGATTGAAGGAGAAGAACTAATGATGAATGATGCAGATGGAAATGAATTAATGGGTTTTGTAAATGAAATTGGAGATAATTATGTAATTATGGATTTCAATCATCCATTAGCTGATCACCATTTACACTTTGTTGGTGAAGTACTATCCATTAGAGAAGCAACTGCAGAAGAACTTGATCATGGACACGTTCATGGTGCTGGAGGCCACCATCATTAATTATAAAATCAGTTTCTATAATTAAATAAATGACTGAAAAATTTCCTGTTTATAGAAAATACACCAATAACAAAAATTACTTTAAAATCATTCATGCCAATGAGTTTACTGAGGTTTCTGTTATTGGAAAACAGGTCATAATAAAAAAAATTGAAGCGAAAATATATCCAGATAAAATGTTTATCCTGGATTTAATTAACTGCATTCCACCCATTCTTAAAATTACGGAGGAAGAATTTAAATCCATCGAAATACAATCGAATGGGTTAGTATAATTTAATTTTGTATTTCTCTGCCATCTTTTTCAATTGCTCATCACTTACGTCGTGTACATTTTTATGTTGATGGTATTTTTCTACTGTTACAATATAAACCGAATAATTAAATTCATTTGCTAATTTAAAATACGGCTCGAGTTCCCAATCCATGGTAAATGTGTTATGAATAAAGATTTTTTTTATCGTTTTGAGTATCGCCGCTTTTGTATTTTCCTCACATAGCTTGTAGGCTAAATAATTGTTTTTAAAATCAAAATGATACTCTTGAGTTTGCTTATCGGTAAAATAATCATCTACCGAATACATCGGATATTTTCCATTTTCAGAAAGCAAGTTAGCAAAAGTTGATTTTCCACTTCCTGGCAAACCCCTCAATAATATAAGACTACCGTTCGTTTTCATAAAATTAAAAACCCAAACCATTAGGTTTGGGTTTTGTGGTACCTCCAGGAATCGAACCAGGGACACACAGATTTTCAGTCTGTTGCTCTACCGACTGAGCTAAGGTACCAATGTATTCGGGGTGCAAATTTAATAGAATTTTTTGTATTGCAAAAAAAAACTTAAAAAAACTTAAAATCATGTGACTTGTCAAGTATTTATCTATTTTTATACTCCATTGAATTTAGTAGTAGATATAGGAAATACGCGAACAAAAACCGCTTTATACCAAGGAAATACCTTAGTAGATTTATCTATACATCAACATTTTGAAGATATTTTTTTGGGAGACTTAATAGAAAAAAGTTCTAATATTATCGTTGGTAGTGTTTTAAATGATGTTGATGAATTACTCTGTAAACTCAGAACTTTAAAACCCTGTCAATTATTTACAACACAAACACCAATTCCTATTCAAAATAAATACCAATCTATTTCGAGTTTAGGCTCTGATAGAATTGCAGCGTCAATTGGTGCAAATTACCTATATCCAAATAACAATGTTTTAGTGATTGATGCAGGAACCTGCATTAAATATAATTTCACGAACTCAAACAATGAATATTTAGGAGGAGCTATTTCACCAGGAATTGAAATGCGCTTTAAAGCATTAAATCAATTAACGGCCAAATTACCCCTCGTAACATTCAATAAAAATTTTGATGAACTAATTGGTAATACAACTGAAAATTCAATTTTATCCGGTGTTATAAATGGAACAATCCATGAGATTGATGGCGTCATTAATAGGTACAAGTTAATTTTCCCGGATTTAATTTGTGTTTTAACGGGAGGCGATGCTGAATACTTGTCTAATCGCTTAAAAAATAGCATCTTTACGCATCAAAACTTAGTATTAAAAGGCTTAAACGATATTTTAAATTACAGCATTGAAACCAACACACTTTAAAACATTTCAAAAAACTTTGACTTTTAGTCTGTTTTTATTAATTCTTAGTTTCAACACTTTGGCTCAGAGTTTAACATCTAGTCCATATTCGCGGTATGGTTTTGGAGAATTAAACACACAATCATTTGCAGCACAATCTGCTATGGGAAATTGTTTTATTGCCTACCAACAAGATTCTATCGCTCCATTTTTTATTAATATTGCCAATCCTGCTGGTTTATCTGGTATAAAATTAACTATACTCGAACTAGGCGGTCAAGCACAATTTTCTGCTATCAGTAGCTCATCAACAAAAATCAATAAAACAAATACTAATTTCTCTTATGGCTCAGTTGCCTTTCCAATAAAGAAAATTGGCGGAGCTGCGTTTGGCATTATGCCTTATAGCACAAGTGGCTATAAAATCACTTCATCACAAGAGGAAGCCGCAGGAACAATGACTTATATTTATAAAGGAGATGGCGGATTAAGCAAAGCGTTTATTGGAACCGGCATTAAACCATTTATGAGTAAAGAATATCGTTTTTATTCGTCTAACTTAGCCGATACGCTTACAAAATATCAAAGAGTAAATCGTTATAAATTTTATAAATTTGGAAATCAAATCATATCAAATGTTTCCATTGGAGCATCTGCAAATTATATTTTTGGTTCAATCAATCAAACAACAGATGTCATTTATCCATCACAAGTTTTATATTTTAACGCAAAAAGACAACGATCAACTCAAGTATCCGATTTTACAATTAATGGCGGTATTCAAACACACTTTACGATTGATTCGTTAAAAAATAGAAGTCATGAATCATCGGGTAGTCAAAAAAAGAAAGTAGCATTAAAAGAACGTATTTTAATTGGCACAGGTTTTTACATTAACAGTCCGACGAATTTAAATGCTATTCAAAATAACATCATTTACAATTATGCTATTGATGGTGGTGGGAATGAAAAGCCAAAAGATACACTACTCAACTTACAAAATGTTTCTGGATCTATTAAACTCCCGCTTGAAATGGGTATTGGATTGTCAATTAAAAAAGGAGATAAGCTTACTGTATTATTAGATGGCTCTATTACCAATTGGTCTGGTTACAAAAACTTTGAAGCATTACATAGCGAATTAAAAAATAGTTATAAAATATCTACAGGACTGAATTATGTGCCAAATAAATTGGCCTTTGGTTCAGCCAACTATATTAAACGAATCCAATACAGATTTGGTGGTTCATTTTCAAATGGTTACTTAGATTTAAAAAACACAAGGGTAAATCATTACTTCGTTTCATTAGGACTAGGATTACCTGTGGGTGCAGCTAAATACGACGCAAGAGGACGTTGTGATGAAATAGGCGTTGTTAATCTTTCAGTTCAAGTTGGACGAAATGGAACTACAACAAATCAACTTTTAAAAGAAGAGTTTATTAAATTTAATTTAGGGTTTACTTTTAATAAACGTTGGTTTATTAAATACAAGTATGACTAATTATCGATGGATGTGTAAATTTTCAAACTTTATTAGCTTTTTATTTTTAAGCACTTTGTTTTTATCCTGTGAAACAAACAGGGATGAAGTTTTGTCTATTGGAAAAAAAACGATAACACCAAGTCAAACTGGTAAGAACGTTGATATGTTGTATTCAGACTCAACTATCTTAAAAATAAAATTACAGGCGCCACAAATGCTTATGTATGATAAGGGAGTAAAAGAACCATTAACCATATTACCGAAAGGTGTGATAGTTATATTTTATGACCGCAATGAAAAAGAATCTACAACACTTAAAGGAAATTACGCCATTAGATATGAAAAAAGTCAGCGAATGGAAATTAGATACAATGTAGAAGTGGTTAATGAAAAAGGTGAAAAATTAAATACCGAACGTTTAGTATGGGATGAACAAAAAAAGAAGATAACCTCGAATGCCTTTGTGAAAATTACCACAGCTAAAGAAGTAATAACAGGAAATGGCTTAGAGGCAAATCAAGACTTTACGAAATACGAAATAAAAAACATTATTGCTACCATCAGATTAGATGATAGTTCACTTTAAAACAAACGACAAAACCTCAACATGAATAAATTTTTTAAAATCTTAGAAATAACTTGGTTAATCACAGCACTATTATGCGCTTGTATTTCAGTATATTTTTTAATCACCAATGAAACAGACAGTGCGCTTTATTTTATTTTTGTATTTATAATTGCGGGCATCATGTATTTACTTAGGAAACACCAAAGAAAAAATCAAGAAAAAGTGAATGCGCACAACGCACAATTTAAGAAGAAATAATTTCAAAAAAATCAATTCAAAAGCACCGTTAAGCATTTAAAAAAAGGATAATTCAATAATATTAAAATTATTTCACTTTAATTTTCCATATTTCAGCAATAATTTTATCTTTGCCTTCCTTAAATAATAATATATTATGAGCATTTTAGAAAAAATAAGAAGTAGAACAGGGCTTTTAGTTGGAATAATTGGTTTAGCGCTAATCATTTTCGTTTTAGAAAGTTTATTAGGCTCTGGTGGAGCTTTATTCTCAGGTAATGATACGTTAGTTGGTAAAATTGCTGGAGATAAAATTGACTACACAACATTTAATAATAAAGTAAATGAAGTGATAGCTCAATGGCAACAAGCAAATCCAGGCGCTAGCATGGACGATAACACAAAACAACAAATTACAGAATCAGTTTGGGCACAAATGATTAACGATAGAGTTGTAAAAAGTGAATTTAAAAAACTAGGTGTAGTGATATCATCTGAAGAGTTATTTGACTTGATGCTTGTAAATCCCCATCAAACAGTGATGCAACAATTTACAGATCGTCAAACAGGTCAAATCAATGAAAACTTCAGAAGACCTGATGGCATGTTTGATGTTGCAAAACTGCGTCAACTAGTTGCCGCTATGCCAGCTGATCAACAGCAAGCTTGGAAGCAATTAGAAAAACAAGTTATGGAAGTACGTACTGCTGAAAAATATAATATGCTAATTAAAAAAGCACTTTATGTTACAACAGCAGAAGCTAAAGATGCTTTTATGGCACAAAATAAACAAGTCAATGCAAACTTTGTATTAAAGCGCTATGCTGCTGTTTCTGATTCAGCTGTCAAAATTACTGAAGATGAAATTAAATCCTTTTATAATGCTCATCAAAACGATTATAAAGTTTCAGAACCAACACGTAAAATTGAATACGTTGCTTACGATGTATTGCCTTCAAAATTAGATTACGAAGAACTTCAAAAGGACGCACAACGTGTGGTTAGTGAATTTAAAACGAAAAGCTTAAAAGAAGATTCTTCATACATCGCACAAGAAAGTGACGGTGGGCAAGTAACTATTGCTAGCTACGGCAAAAAAAATATGATTATTTCTGATTCAACAGTGTTTACATCACCAGCTGGAACAGTATTTGGTCCATATACAGAAGGCGCCTTTTTAAAAATTTATAAATTATCGACTATTAAATCTGTTGCCGATTCAGCAAAAGTTCGACACATCTTAATTGGTTTTCAAAACCCAAAAACACAACAAAAAAGAGAACCTGCTGTTGCAAAACGTGTGGCAGATAGTTTATTAGTTTTATTAAAAGCAAAACAAACTAATTTTGACACCTTAGTAAAAACTATTTCTGACGACTTAGGTTCAGTTGAAAAAGGCGGTGATTACGGATGGTTTGATGAAAATGAAGGGTTTGTAGACGGATTTAAAAATGCTGGCTTAGATGGTAAAGTTGGTGATTTAACTATAGTTCCGACTCAGTTTGGTTACCACATCATTGAAGTGTTAAATGTTTCTAAAACGCGCCACAATGCTTATCAAGTTGGCCAAATTTCAAAATTAATTGCTCCAAGTGCTGAAACAACGCAAGAATATTATAAGATGGCAACTGATTTTGCAGGCCAAAATAAAACTTCGGAAGCCTTTAACAAGTCTGTTGAAACAGCAAAATTAAATAAACGTGTATTAGATGATATTAAAGAGAATGACAAACAATATCCTGGATTAGACGACGCAAGAATCCTTATTCAATGGATTTACAAATCTAAAAAGGGTGATGTTTCTGACGCTTTAGAATTTAAAGATAGATTTATTGTTGCTAATATCGTTGGCGTTAAAGAAAAAGGCGTCGCGCCACTAGAAGAGGTAAAAGAAGATGTTACTACCAGAGCTATTAGAAATAAAAAAGCAGATATGTTTATTGCAGAATTTAAATCTAAGGCTGGTTCATCAAAATCAATACAAGATGTTGCTAATAAAATGGGATTAACAGCCGAGCCTGCTGAAGGATTAAACTTCGCATCTTATAACGTTGCAAATATTGGAAGAGAAGATGCTTTAATAGGAACGGCTTGTTCAATGAAAGCTGGTTCGACGAGTAAAGCTGTAAAAGGTGATAACGGTGTATTCGTAGTATCAGTTACTACGGTTAATGAATTACCATTACCAAAAGATTTAAAAACTAAACAAAGAGAAGTTGAACAAGCAAATGCCTACAGAGTAGATGGAGAATTATACAACGCATTAAAAGATAAAGCAGATGTAGAAGACCATAGAGGTAAATTTGGCTTCTAATACATTTCATATTTAATATAAAAAAGTTCGATAGCAGTATCGAATTTTTTTTTGATTTTTTTATTTGACGGAAAATAAATAACGTTTTTTAAAGGCATTATGCAAAATTAATTCACTGAAAATCAATTAATTAAAAAATATTCAGATTTATTTTTAAATATTTGGGTTACTAATTAAAACATTGGGTATAAATGTGTATAAAACAAACAATTTAAAACTTAAAAAAATGACAAAAGTATTATCAATTATCGCAGTAGCTTTTTTAGCTACAACTTTCGTAGCTTGTGGACCTTCTGCAGAAGAAAAAGCTAAAATGGAAGAAATGGCAAAAGCAAAAGCTGACTCTTTAAAAGCTGATTCTTTAGCAATCGTAGAAAGCATTAGTAATGCATTAACTGATAGCATCGCTACAGTTGAAACTGCAACAACTGCTCCAGCTGCTGAAGCTGAAGTTAAGCACTAAGAATTTGTGTTTAGTTAGTTAGGAAAAGCTCGTACATTTTTGTGCGAGCTTTTTTATTTCAATTCTTTTCAAAAAAATATAATTTATTACAACTATTATTTTTACTTTTATGGTAATAAAAAAAATATGATGACTAAATTTTCAGTTTTAACAGTTAGCGCCTTTACATTGTTTCTTGTATCTTGTAAACCCGCAGCAGAAGATCGAGTTAAAATGCATGAAAACGCTAAACGCGTTTCAGATTCAATTGCCAAAACAATTGATATTCCCTTAAATGAAGTGAAACCTCAAGCCGCCATTTCTGCAGTTGTTGATTCAACTAAAAAATAAATTATTCTTTAGTTCCTTTAAAGTAATACTAAAACTTCAATATTGATATTTTATTAATACAACGTGCCGGAAATTCAAAGGCAAACCAAGATCTATCTAAAAATCAACCTTTACATAAAATAAAGGTAAAAAGCCCAATTGATAATTTTTGATGAGTGGGTCAGCATTTAGATTTGATGGATCAGGAGCATAACTCAATGCTAATACATTTTTCGTATTCATTATATTAACTAAATCCAAAGCAATTTCGTAAGTGGCTTTTTTTGCATTTATTTTATATGCAATTCTTAAGTCTAACCGATTATATGGATTAAATTGTAACGAATTAACCTTATCATTATCTGCAACAACATCCATGATAGCATTACTGGCAGCTATGTTTACAGGAGAGTAGCGTTTGCCACCACCATAAGTATATTTACCAGAGATGTTAATTGAATTTTTTTTCGAATGACCAACTTCATAATCCAATCCAGCTAGTGCATTCATCATGTATTTTCCGTTAAAATCAGTGTCGAAGGTTTTACCGTTACTAGCGGTAAATTTGCTATCAAATAAACTTGCTGAGTACAAAAAGAAATAATGTTTACTAAACGTTTTTTCAAAAGTGACTTCCAAACCGTAATTATATCCGGTTCCTTTGTTTTCCATGGTGTAAATTGGAAAAAAACGATTGAACCCAGCGCCTCTGTTTAGCAAAGAAACTCCTGATGAAACCGCGTAAACAGGTGCATTCCATAAATACTGATAATAAGCCTCAACTTTTGTCCGAATGTTTTTTGAAATTTGATAATCGTACCCTAAAACAGCATGTTGGCTTTTTGTAAAATCTAAATTTTGATTGTCTAAAACTTGCGAAGCATTACTATAGGTTTTTCCATCTCTCACGATACTATCTGGAGAAGCAAAATAAATATAAGTAGCCTGCATTTGACTATGCATACCGTATGCAAAACTTATACTTTGATTTTGCTTAAATTGGTATTTCAGACTTGCGCGTGGTTCTACGACATAATGATTACTAAGAGACAGATATTGGGCAAACACACCTAAATTAGCACTCCAACGCTCGCTAAATTTATGCACAAAGGCAATATAAGGCTGAAGGAGGTAAAAATTAGCCTGTGCATTTACGCGTGTTTTAAATGGTTTTGTATTGATGTAATTAGCAATCGTGTCGTAAAGTGAATTTACTTTAACCTGATCGTAAAAATTAACTTGGAACGCATTGGCAAAAAAACCAACCTTGATACTGTTTTTTGGATTTACTTTATGTTTTACATACCACGACAACGTTGTTTTTCCTTCATAAAAACGATAACCCAAAATTTTTGGTAAAGTATCATTGGGTTTAAAATTATCATCTCGTAAAACTAAATAATGACTCACGTCCAAACCTTGACCGCTATACGCTAAAGATGTTTTCATTAAGGTTCGACTATTTAATGAATAACTATGATTTAAAATCCCAACGCCCATTTGAGAGGCAAAATATTGATCACGATTTAAATCACCATATAGTTCTTTTGGTCTTTCATATTGTTTACTTAAAATAATTTTTATAATACTTGCGCCCCCGATTGCACTAACTGAAAAAACGCCCGCTTTTTTAGTCGGAAAATTAAAACGCACAGCTCCATCTTGATATTGCGGGACTGCACTCGTTCCCAGTTTAATATTTAGAAATGATAATAAATTTAATGTTGAGTAGCGATAATTTATAAAATAACTACTTCCTTTTTCTTTATTAATAGGCCCTTCTAATGACAATTCTGTTCCCAGCAACCCAAACTGAAAGGTACGTTCATGTTTTTGATTATTCCCATTTCGCATTTTTAAATCAAAAACACCACCCAGAGCATTTCCATAATTTGCAGGAAATGCTCCTGTGTAAAATTCAGAATTTGCTAAATATTTATTATTAATAATAGCTGTTGGTCCACCAGCAGAACCCGCCACAGCAAAATGATTTGGATTCGGAATGTCAATTTCTTCTAAACGCCAAAGTAATCCGGCAGGCGAATTACCTCTTACTACAATGTCATTTCTACTATCGTTAGTTCCCTGTACCCCTGCAAAATTAGAAGCCATACGAGCAGGGTCTTGCCGAGAACCGGGATAACGTTCTGTTTCTTCAATACTAAATGTTTTTACATTCACAGATTGCATATCCGTAACTACATCTTTTTTTTCTTCAGCACTTATTAGGATTTCATCAGTTTGTATGAGAGATTCTTCAAGTTCTATGTTTAAAAAAACTTCCTTACCGGAAGTAATTATAACATCTGTCAATTGAATTGTACTGTAACCAAATAAATTGACTATAAAACTTCGACGTCCTACCTTTATTCCTTCTAACTTAAAATATCCTTTGGCATCTGTAATGGCGATGTGCGATCTTGTAGAATCATTTTTTAATCGAATGATAACGCCAGGCAAACCAGCTGAAGTAACTTTATCAGTAACTTGTCCTCTAACCGTTTGAATGTAATTAGATTGAGCAAAGACAAAACTGCAGGTAATGCACAAAATAAAAAATAAACATTGTTTTATCATGAATTTAGATTTTAAATTATTTATAAAAAGAAATTTGCGGCTAATTTCATTTGTTTAATCATACTCACTAATCCATTAGCACGAGTAGGAGATAAATGTTCAGTCAATCCAATTTTATTAATAAAATTCAAATCAGTTTTTAAAATATCGCTTGGTTTTTGATGTGATAATACGCGCACCATTAATGCGACCAATCCTTTTGTAATAATGGCATCACTATCTGCAGTAAAAACAACGGTTTCACCTAACATTTCAGAATGGAGCCATACCCTACTTTGACAACCCTTGATTAGGTTATCCTCAGTTTTAAATTCATCTTTTATTTTTGGTAAATCCTTACCCAAATCAATTAAATGTTCGTACTTACTCTCCCAATCATCTCCAAATAATTCAAACTCCTCAATGATTTCTTTTTCAATTTCCTCTATTGCCATTTTGTAAAAATACATTCATTTCTTTATAGAATACCCATTAGTTTCGCTTTTTTACAATAAATAAGTCTCTGATTATAAATACTTTGGTATAAAAAAAGAAATTCTAAACAACTATGTTAGATTATTGTGATTTAGGTTCATAACTTTGAACAGTTTTAATTGTAAAATCAGGTAAATTTTGTTTCTTTAGTAATTTATACTGGTGGTGAAAATTATGAAAATTGGCTTAGATATTATGGGGGGTGATTTCGCTCCTAACAATTGCCTAGATGGTGCCATCATGGCATTAGATTTTTTGTCATCCGATGTAAAGATAGTTTTAATTGGTAATAGCGAAGTTGCAAAACACTATCTAAAATCAAAAAACATATCAGAAGCTCATTTTGACTTTATTCATACAACTGAAGTGATTGAAATGGGCGAACATCCAACAAAAGCTTTGGCTCAAAAACCACAAAGTAGTATTTCAGTAGGATATAAATTATTAAAAGAAAATGAAATAGATTGCTTTGCAAGTGCAGGTAATACAGGTGCCATGTTAGTAGGCGCTATGTTTTCGGTAAAAGCTGTTCCTGGTGTTATTCGACCTTGCATTACATCTGTTTTGCCAAAATTAAATGGTGGATATGGAATCATTTTAGATGTAGGTACTAATGCTGATTGTAAGCCTGATGTATTATATCAGTTTGCAATATTGGGATCCATTTTTGCAAAAGAAGTATATAAAATCGATAATCCAAAAGTTGGGTTGTTAAATATTGGGGAAGAACCAGAGAAAGGCAATTTAGTCATTCAAGCTACGCATGCTATGATGAAAGGGACTAAGGATTTTAACTTTATTGGCAATGTAGAAGGATTAGATGTTTTTAATGATAATGCAGATGTCATAGTCTGCGAAGGCTTTACTGGAAATGTGTTATTAAAAACAGCAGAGGCTTTTTACTCTATGATTAAATCAAGAAATCGAAGTGATGATTATTTTGATAAATTTAATTATGAACTATACGGCGGCACACCTATTTTAGGAATAAACTCAAATGTTTTGATAGCACATGGAAAATCAAGTGCATTAGCCTTTAAAAACATGTTGGTGTTAAGCAAGGATATTGTAGAAGCCAATTTAAACGAAAAAATAAAAACTATATTTCACTAAATAATGATTAAAGCTGCAATTACCGCTGTTGGCGGACACGTTCCTGATTTTGTAATGACAAATGATGAATTAGCAAAATTTGTTGATACAAATGATGAGTGGATAACCTCTCGAACAGGGATAAAAGAACGTCGAATATTAAACGAACCAGGTAAAGCAAGTTCAGATATGATGGTCTTTGCCATTGAAGAACTGCTAAAGAAAAGAGGTATTACAGCAATGGATATTGATTTATTAATTGTTGGTACAATTACAGCTGATTTGATTTTTCCGAGCACAGCAAATATTATCTGCGATAAAATTGGGGCAAAAAATGCCTGGGGTTATGATTTATCTGCAGCTTGTTCAGGGTTTATTTTCGCACTTGCTACTGGTTCACAATTTATTGAGACAGGTAAATACAAAAAAGTGGTTGTCGTTGGCGTTGATAAAATGAGTGCCATTCTAAATTATGAAGATCGTGCAACCTGCGTTATTTTTGGAGATGGTGGTGGAGCCGTATTATTAGAACCTTCTGAAGATGAAAACGGCATTCAAGATTTTATTCTGAAAAGTGATGGTTCTGGCAGAAACTTCCTTTACCAAGAAGCTGGTGGTTCTTTAAATCCTCCAACCCATGAAACAATCGATAAAAAAATGCACTATGTACATCAAGAAGGACAAACTGTATTTAAACACGCCGTTGTAAATATGGCTGAGGTTAGCGCCGATATTATGGCTAAAAACAACTTAACCTCAGAAGACGTAACTTGGTTGTTGCCGCATCAAGCAAACAAACGTATCTGCGAAGCCACAGCAAATCGAATGGGATTAAGTTCAGACAAAATGTTAATGAACATTGAACGTTATGGAAATACGACTGCTGGTACGATTCCGTTATTATTATGGGATTATGAAAAATTATTTAAAAAAGGAGATAATTTAATTCTATCTGCTTTTGGTGGTGGTTTTACCTGGGGTTCTATTTGGATAAAATGGGCCTATGATGGAAGTAAAGTAGGGAAATAAGTCAAGGGCATATACTTTTGCGAATTATTTTTATGAATTGGTATAACTTGTTTTTAAACAATGTTTAATCTTTCTTTTTTTCTAACTTCTAAATTTCTGCCAACAGTATGACATTTTTCATTTTCATGGAATGAAAAACGGAAATATTGTCCCGCTTTTTTCACAAATCAATAATTGGCATATTTTTAGACAATACAAAACTGTAAATTTTTAACTAACAAAATCACATAATTATGGCAAAAACAAATTTAAATGTAAAACCCTTAGCTGACAGAGTATTGGTTGAACCAGCTCCAGCAGAAACAAAGACAGCAGGTGGATTAATTATCCCCGATACGGCAAAAGAAAAACCTATGAAAGGTAAAGTTTTAGCAATTGGAAATGGTAAACCTGAAGAACCAATGACTGTAAAAGTAGGAGATACGGTATTGTACGGTAAATATGCTGGAACAGAAATTCAAGTGGAAGGTAAAGATTTATTAATCATGCGTGAAAGCGATATTTACGCAATTATATAATAAACAAAAGACCAAAGGGACAAAAGAAAAAAATGATAAATAGAATTTTAGTCCTAACTCACTTAAATCTCTTAAAAATTAAATAAAAACATTAAAATAAAATACAAAATGGCAAAAGATATAACATTTAACATAGAAGCTCGTGACGCGTTAAAACGTGGAGTTGATGCATTAGCAAATGCAGTAAAAGTAACATTAGGTCCGAAAGGAAGAAACGTTATTATTGATAAAAAATTTGGTTCTCCAGCAATCACAAAAGATGGTGTAACGGTAGCAAAAGAAATTGAATTATCAAACCCAGTTGAAAACATGGGTGCTCAATTATTAAAAGAAGTTGCTTCTAAAACAGCTGATGCTGCTGGTGATGGAACAACAACTGCAACTGTTTTAGCTCAAGCTATAGTAACAGGTGGTTTAAAAAACGTTGCTGCGGGCGCTAATCCAATGGATTTGAAGCGTGGTATTGATAAAGCGGTTGAAGCAGTAGTAGAAAACTTGAAAAAACAATCTCAAAATGTTGGTAATGACAATAAAAAAATTGAGCAAGTTGCAACTATCTCTGCAAACAATGATAGCACTATCGGTAAGTTAATTGCTGAAGCAATGGCTAAAGTAAAAAAAGAAGGTGTTATCACGGTAGAAGAAGCTAAAGGTACTGATACAACCGTAGAAGTGGTTGAAGGAATGGAATTTGATAGAGGATACATTTCTCCTTATTTTATTACTGATGTAGATAAAATGGAAGCTGTATTAGAAAATCCATTAATTCTAATTTATGAAAAGAAAATTTCATCAATGAAAGAATTACTGCCAGTATTAGAAAAAGCTGTTGGAACTGGTAAACCAATTTTAATTATTGCTGAAGATATTGATGGTGAAGCTTTACAAACATTAGTTGTAAACCGTTTGCGTTCTAACTTAAAAATTTGTGCGGTAAAAGCGCCAGGTTTTGGTGATAGAAGAAAAGCCATGTTAGAAGATTTAGCCATTTTAACTGGTGGTATTTTTATTGCAGAAGACAGAGGCTTCTTATTAGAAAATGCAGACTTAACATTTTTAGGAAAAGCAGAAAAAGTAACTGTTGATAAAGACAACACAACCATAGTTGGTGGTGCTGGCAAAAAAGCAGACATCACAGCTCGTGTGAATCAAATCAAAGCTCAAATTGAATCAACTACTTCTGATTACGATAAAGAAAAATTACAAGAGCGTTTAGCAAAATTAGCAGGCGGTGTTGCTGTTCTTTATGTTGGTGCAGCTACTGAAGTTGAAATGAAAGAAAAGAAAGACCGTGTGGATGATGCTCTAGCTGCTACTCGTGCAGCAGTTGAAGAAGGTATTGTACCAGGCGGTGGAGTTGCATACATTCGCGCCATTGCATCTTTAGATAAATTAAAAGGTTTAAATGAAGACGAAAATACTGGTATTCAAATTGTACGCCGTGCCATTGAAGAACCATTGCGTCAAATTTGTGCAAACTGTGGAATTGAAGGTTCTATCGTTGTTCAAAAAGTTAAAGAAGGTAAAGATGATTACGGATTTAATGCTCGCACCGAGAAATACGAAAACTTATTAAAAGCTGGTGTTATTGATCCAACTAAAGTAAGCCGTATCGCTTTAGAAAATGCAGCTTCAGTTGCAGCGATGTTATTAACGACGGATTGCGTCCTCGCTGAGAAAAAAGAAGAAGGTGGTGCAGCTATGCCAATGGGTAATCCAGGAATGGGTGGCATGGGCGGAATGATGTAGTCATTTCAGTTTAATCAAAAAAACGCCTCACGAACAAATGAGGCGTTTTTTTTAAAATAAAATTTAGTGTATTTATTTCTTTTGTGAAAAATGCAACGATGATGTTTATGAAAAACGTATTCATAAAAAGCACTAATTAACTTTTTAACAATGGTAGTTAATTGTTTTCAACCAAAACTTAAAATCGTTGAAAAGTAAATGACTCATCCGCAATGAAATGATAATTTATTTACATTGGAAAAGGAAAGTTAGTTTACCTTTAGTACTATAACCACAACCCGACATTTTAGCTTCAGCGAAAGATGGGATACGGGAGAGCCGAACCTAATTAAAAAATCGAAAAGCTGCTTTTTTAAAGTGGCTTTTTGGTTTTATAACCAATTCCTAATGAATTATTTTCCTTCGATCCAACTTGTTATTTCAGAATCCATTGGCTTAACAGAGGAAGGTAAATATTTTACTAAATTCCCTTTCTCATCAATCAAAAATTTGTTAAAGTTCCACTTAACAACAGCATCTAAAACACCGTTTTCTGTCTTTGTAGTTAACCACTTATAAATGGGACTTTTAGCAATGCTCACTTTTTCCATCATTTGAAAAGTTACGCCATAGTTTTTTTGACAAAATGTTTTAATTTCAACACCTGTTCCAGGTTCTTGTCCGCCAAAATCATTGCATGGAAAACCAATAATAATAAAGTTTTTATTATTATATTTTTCGTATAATGCCTGTAAATCTTTGTATTGCGGTGTATAGCCGCATTCTGAAGCGGTATTTACTATTAATACTTTTTTTCCTTTTAAACTTGCAAAATCAAAGGGTTTGCCTTCAATAGTTTTTGCTGTAAAACTATGCAAGTTTTTTGTGCTCGATGTAAACGCCATAGCTATAAATGTTAGTGAGATGATAAATAAATTTTTCATGATAAAATTGTTTGTTGTTTATATGATAACAAATATAAGAGGATAGTGTTTAAAATGTTTTAATTATGTAAATTTGACCCGAATTGGAACAAACTAAAAACATACTTGAAACTGAAACTATTATTTATAGTAAGTTTCATTCTTACTTTAAACTAACCAAGTTTACATTATCGGCATTAGTTGTGTTTTCAGCAGTGATAACGTATTTTACTGTAGCAGAAAAGTTTCAGATTCAAAAAATAATGGCATTATGTATCGGAGGTTTTTTAGTAACTGGCGCTGCCAATGGTTTTAACCAAATTATTGAAAAAGATTTGGATGCTTTAATGAACCGTACCAAAAAAAGACCTTTGCCAACAGCAAATTTAACCAAAACAGAAGCCTTAATTTTCTGTCTGACTTTAGCTATTATTGGTGTTTTTTTATTGGCAGTATTTTGCAACTTTTTGAGCGGAATTGTTGGCTTTTTATCTATTGTATTATACGCTTTAATTTATACACCACTAAAACGAAAAACTCCTTTTTCTGTGTTTATAGGGGCTTTTCCAGGTGCACTTCCAACGTTAATTGGCGCTGTGGCAGCTACAGATGGCTTTGGACAAATTCATTTTTTTGGTGTGTTATTGTTTTTTATTCAATTTTTTTGGCAATTTCCTCATTTTTGGGCCATTGCTTGGGTAAGTCACGACGATTATCAACGTGCTGGCTTTTTTATGCTACCATCAAAAGGAGGAAGAGATAAAGGTTCGCGCTCACAAATTTTAATTTATACGTTGGCATTATTTCCACTATCATTAACACCGTATTTTTTTGAACAAACTAGTTGGATTTCAGCAACAATAGTGAGTACAATGGGTATCATATTTATTTATCAAGCATTTCAACTTTATAAATCAGGTACTATTGATGATGCGCGTAAACTTATGTTTGGTTCTTTTGTTTATTTACCAATTGTTCAATTAGCCTTAATGACAAAATTTTAAAATAAAACATATGAAAGAAGAAATCTTTAAACCTAGTCCAACTGTAAAAGCAGAAATTGCGGAAGCAAAAAAGAAAGCCTCAAAATCATTAATTTGGATCGGTATTATAAGTATTACCATGATTTTTGCAGGACTAACAAGTGCATACGTTGTAAGATCGGATACTGGAAATTGGTTATTATTTGAATTGCCCAATACATTTTATTTAAGCACAGCTGTCATTATTGCTAGTAGCTTAAGTTTGTATTTTGCTTTACAAATGGCGAAAAAAAATAATCAAAAAGGTATAATATATGGAGTTTTAGTGACTTTTATACTGGGACTATTATTTTCTTATTTGCAATACTTAGGTTGGTGTCAATTACGATCTATTGGAATTGTTTTTGCAGGAAAATCTTCGAACGCATCTGGTTCTTTTTTATATTTATTAACTTTTTTACATTTAGCTCACCTCTTAGCTGGATTAATTTCACTTTTAGTAACCTTAAAAAACAGTGTAAAAGGCAAGTATAATGCAGAAAATATTTTAGGTTTAGAACTTTGTTCAATTTATTGGCACTTTCTTGATATTTTGTGGGTGTATTTGTTTTTATTTTTGTTATATATTCGTTAAACTTGCATCATATTTAGTAAAAAAATTTTAAACCACAATTAGTAGTATGTCTCACAGTACAGAAATCGATTCAAAAGACGCTTGGGGTGGCGGTCAATCACCACTAAAAGTAAGTTACGGTAAAATGATGATGTGGTTTTTCCTCGTATCAGATGCTTTAACTTTCGGTGGATTATTAACTTCCTACGGATTTATTCGTCACAAATATGCTGACGTTTGGCCGAAAGCTGAAAATGTATTTACTCACTTCCCTTTTATTGAACAACATTTGCCATTAGCCTATGTTGGTTTAATGACTTTTATTTTAATTATGTCATCTGTAACTATGGTTTTAGCGGTAGAAGCAGGTCATCGTAATGATAGACGTAAAGTAACCATTTGGATGTTCTGGACTATTGTTGGCGGAGCAACGTTTGTAGGTTCACAAGCTTGGGAATGGTATCATTTTATTGTTGGGACTGACACTGGAGCTTTAAGACATGTTTGGAGTCAAGAATTAGGAACGTATGTTGAACAAACCATATACGGTGCTAACATGACAGTGAATGAATATGGTGTTCCTCAATTTGCAAATTACTTTTTCTTCATTACAGGTTTTCACGGTTTCCACGTTTTTTCAGGAGTAATTATTAATTTAATTATTTTCTTAAACGTATTAAATGGAACTTATGAAAAACGTGGTCACTACGAAATGGTTGAAAAAGTTGGTTTATACTGGCACTTTGTAGATTTAGTATGGGTATTCGTATTTACCTTCTTCTACTTATTATAAAAACACATTATTAATTAAAAATCCAAATTTAACAATCAAAATTTATTTATTATGTCAGAATTTCACGACGATTACCCATCATACGAAACATTAGCTCACCATAGCGAAGAAGATGGAAAAAAAACAAGAAAGGTGTTATGGCGCGTATTTTGGTATATGCTAGCTATTACTATTTTTGAATTAATAATTGGTTCAATGGCACCAGGAAAAGGATGGAGTGGTACATTATGGTTAAAAGTATTGTTTATTGGTTTAACGATTTTAAAAGCGGGTTTTATTGTGATGGCATTTATGCATTTAGGACACGAAACTACTTTTATGAAATATGTTATTTTATTACCTTATGCTATATTTATCTCCTATGCCATATTCATCATTTTAGATGAAGGTGTTTACTGTGGAGAATCTATTAATCGCACAAAGGTAGATCCTCTATTAATTAAACAACAACAAGATTTGAAAGCAGGTCACGGAGCTCATCATGAGGCGGCAAATTCAGAAAGTACTCAACACGAAACTCACTCCGAAGAAGCTCATCACTAATAAAACAAAAAACCGTTAGAAAACTCTAACGGTTTTTTTTATTTCTAAGATACATTTCTTTTAAAAATAATGCCTATTTTATTATAACTTTTTAAATAAGGAATGATACCTTTGTGTTTCTAAAATTATGAGTGATAAAATTCAACACGAATGCGGCGTAGCTTTAATTAGACTATTAAAGCCATTAGATTTCTATAAGCAAAAATACGGTAGTAGCCGTTACGGTTTACATAAGATGTATCAGTTAATGGATAAAATGATAAACCGCGGCCAAGATGGCGCTGGCGTTGCAACCATAAAATTAAATACAGATGCCGGAACAACTTATATTGATAGATTAAGAAGTGTTGAGCCTAAAGCCACACAAGATATTTTTTCGCAGATTAATGATTTATATATTGATGCCAAAAATAAAAACCCTGAAAAATACGATGATATAGAATGGCAAAAACAAAACATTCCATTTATGGGAGAATTGATATTAGGTCATTTACGTTACGGAACATTTGGAGGAAATACAGTTACAAGTTGCCATCCGTTTAGAAGACAAAATAATTGGAAAGCCAGAAATTTATTAGTTGCAGGAAATTTTAATTTAACCAATGTTGATGAATTACTTGAGCACTTAATTGAGTTAGGACAACATCCAACCGAAAGAGCTGATACAGTAACTGTAATGGAAAAGATTGGCCATTTTTTAGATAAAGAAAATGATCGTTTATTTAAAATTTTTAAAGAAAAAGGATTAAACAATTTTGAGATTTCAAAAGAGATTCAAAAAAATATTGATGTTGCCAATATTTTAATTGAAAGTAGTAAACGCTGGGATGGTGGTTATGTTATGGCAGGAATGATGGGGCATGGCGATGCTTTTGTGTTACGCGATCCAAACGGCATTCGTCCTGCTTATGTGTATCAAGATGATGAAGTCTTAGTTGTAGCAAGCGAAAGACCAGTTATTCAAACAGTTTTTAATGTAGCCATTGAAGAAGTTAAAGAATTAAAACCTGGTTACGCTATTATTGTAAAAAAAGATGGTGAAATTACTCAACAAGAAATAATTACACCGCTTGAAAGAAAAGCGTGTTCATTTGAACGTATTTATTTTAGTAGAGGAAACGATGCTGATATTTATAGAGAGCGTCAAAATTTGGGAAGATACCTAGTGCCACAAGTTTTAAAAGCTATTGATAATGATTTAGAAAACACAGTATTTAGCTACATTCCAAATACAGCTGAAGTTGCGTTTGGCGGTCTTGTAGAAGGTATTGATGAACATGTAAACAAATTAAAAGCAACAGAAATTTTAAAATTAGGTGCTAATATCACAGAGCCTACATTAAGTAAGATTTTAGCTGCACATCCTCGCATTCACAAAATAATAATAAAAGATGCTAAGCAACGAACTTTTATTACTGCCGATGAAAGCAGAGATAGTTTAGTGAATTTAGTATACGATATTACTTACGAAACAGTTAATAAAAATATCGACACCTTAGTTGTATTAGATGACAGTATTGTAAGAGGAACAACCTTAAAACAAAGTATTTTAAAAATACTTGATCGCTTACAACCTAAAAAAATTATTATTATTTCGTCAGCGCCACAAATTCGCTATCCTGATTGTTATGGCATCGATATGGCGGTGATGAGTAAATTTATTGCATTTAATGCTGCTATAGCTTTAATAAAAGAAACAAAAAAAGAATCAGTATTAGATAGTTTGTATGAAAAAGCTAAAGCAGAATTGCTCAAGCCAAAAGAAGAACAAATAAATGTAGTTCAAGAAATTTACAAAACATTTTCAAACGAAGAAATTTCTGATAAAATTGCTGAACTTTTAAAACCAGCTGATTTAAAAGCTGACTTACAAATTATTTATCAAACCATTGAAGGCTTGCATCAATCGTGTCCATTAAACTTAGGCGATTGGTATTTTACAGGAAACTACCCTACTCCTGGCGGAATTAAGGTTGCTAATAAAGCGTTTGTAAATTACATGGAAGGTAAAAACGAGCGTGCTTATTAAAAAACACGTGTCAAGAAACCTTATAACTAATTTAAATAAAGTAATTGTTTAATGACTTTATTTATTCCTGGTATGCGAGGTAATTTTAAATTATAAAACTTACTAGCTGTAAACAAAACTAATTTCCATTTAGATAAATGAAACTGAGTATGTAATAATTTAATTTCAAGTTCATCAAATTCCTTAGATGTTATGCTTGAAATTTTTAATCTATAAATTGTTTGCAAAAAAACTTCGTAAATAGTACCTATTAAATATTTGTTATGTTTTGAATCAATTGATTCAAACATCTTCATATACATTAATGCGGAATCAATCCAGCGATCCATAAATTGATAGGCATTTGAGTCAATCCTATCTTCATCAATTCTATAGTAACAATCCGGAGCATTACCGATTTGCTTAAATGAAAGACCTTTAACTAATAATGCCCTAGTATGTAATTCAACATCTTGCATGCGTTTAAAGCCTTCATTAAAACCTCCAATATTATTTAAAAAATCTTTTTTCCAAATGGGCTGCATGGTTTGCCAGGGTAGCTGATGTTTCAAAAAATCATGTAAAGGATTTTTTGAATTAGGACACCATATAGAAGTAGAGTCACCTATTTCTTTAAAAAAAACTTTCATAGTAAAGACAACAAAGTCTAATTCAGTGTTTTCAATGTGTTTCAATCTTTCTTCCAAACAAGTTTGTTCTAAAATATCATCAGCATCTAAGAAAACAATAAATTTTCCTTTCGCTTTTTTTAAACCATAATTTCTAGAAAAATTAGCACCTTTATTTGCTTCATTTACATGAAATATAATTCTACTATCCATTTGCTTAATAGTAGTTACTATATCATTTGTACCATCAGTTGAAGCATCATCTATTATTAATAACTCCCAATAAGGGTATGTTTGATTAATAACAGAAAATATTGTTTCTGATATATATAATTCCTTGTTGTAGCTTGGAACAATGATAGAAATGATTGGATTCAAATTAATACAGACTCTTTTAATTCTTTCGTAATATTTTTTAAGGAATATTTTTCTCTATTCAATTCAAAATTTTGATCTATTAAAACTTTATTCTTCGACTTTATTAAATTTATTAGATCATCATACGTACTTTCTGGATTAATCCAAAAACCAAATTTACTTGACGTAATAAAATTAGATGCATCGCCTTCCTTAGAAAACAAAACAATTGATTTTCTTAATCCTATGTATTCGCAAAACTTTGTGCTTAATGAAAAAGAATAGGTATCATTTAGAAACAACATACAATAATCTGCTTTCGAAATTTTCTCAAAAACATGATTTAATGGAATAGTTGAATGAAAATGAATACAATCTAACTTCATCCTTTTTACTAATTCAATGTTTGAAAAATCTGATGAACCATAAAAATCAAACTTTAATTTACAATATAAATCAGGCTCATTAACTCTTATTTTTTGAACAGCTTCGCAAAACGGAATAAAAACAGAGTCAATATTTTTATATAAAGAACCTGTAAAAATAAAATTAAGAACGTCGTTCGAAATATTATTATCCTTAATGGAATCAAAATCATGCTCATCAAAGCCATTTATAATCGTAGCTACTTTTTTAATATTGGCTTTGTGTTGAATTTTTTTTGTTATAAAATCAGAAACTGTAATCACACAATCTGCTTTATTTAAAACTTCTAATTCCATTTTAGACTCTTCTTTTAGTCTCTTTTGACTCATAGAGCTTAACGCACTCATAGATAAATCATCTGTCCATAAATCTCTATAATCTACTATTAAATTCAAATTAGAATTCCAATCTTTTAATTTTAAACTATGATACATAAGATGAAAAGGCGCTCCAGAAACAATGACATTTTTAATATCATTTAATTCTATTATTTTTTTTGCCTCTTTCAATAATTGATTTTCCCAAAAGATAGCTTTATCATAATAATTTCCTGTAGAAAGTAATTGAACACAAATTTTAGAAATCTTATAATTAATTCTACCAAAAAATGAAGTTGGAAATTTAATTAAGGCCTTAGGATAATTAATTGGTAATCTTTTTACCTTACAATTGTCTGTGTCTTTTGTCCATTCAGATTTATAAGAAAATGGATTTTCACTCGCTAAAACAAAAACATCTGTATCAAGTTCTGTCAAATATTTAGAAAATTTAGCCCATCTTCTTCCGCCAATTCCTGGATAGGGTGGGAAAATAAATGAAATGATAAGCACTTGTTTTTTCATTTCCAAAAAGCAATTTTTTTAACGAGCTTTACAAGTTTAAAATAACGCTTCCATAATTGATCTTCTGTTTTAAAATCAGAGTGTTTACGAACTGGGCCATTCATGTATTCTTCAAACGATTCAGTTGTAAAATTTAACTTTTTTAGTATAAATTCTTTATCATTAAGTAACATTTCCGAATCATATATAGGTTTTGTCATCAAATTAAGCGCTTGCTCTTTTGTTATTTGACCTGACTGAATAAGGCAGGAGTAATGAAACTGCCTTTTATCAATATTAAATTTGTTTGGCAAGATATAACCTTGATAAAATCGTGTAAAAATAGATTCGTAATGCTTTCCTCCATAATCTCTCCAAGACAATTCCTTTATTAATTTTTTCTTAACCTCTTCCTTATTATAATCCACATAATTTAAAAGTTGAATATATTCGAATTTAATAACCAAGTTGTAATACATTTTTTTAAAGAAACTCAAATATGGATAAGTTTTGAGTTTTAAGTGACCATAGGTTTTATGAATGTCTTTTAAATTTAAATAATCAAGTTTGCTATGCACCCATGACTTTGGCAAATAAGTCCCCTCTGTCACAATATTATGTCCGCTTAAAACATATTTTATGTTATGTTTATTTGCAATTCGAAACATGCTAGCCATAATTGCATGATCAGTTGGAAATTCTAAGTCAACAACTCCTGCTTTAAAATAGGATAGTTGCAAATCTTTAAATTCTTCCCAATTAATGACTAGCGTTTCAAAATCAAAACCTAATTTACTCAACAAATTTTGAATATTTACAACGGCTAACTCACTATTCCATCCATTATCAAAATGAATAATAAGAGGTCTTAAATCATAAACTCTGCATAAATAAGCTAAATAAGAACTATCAACACCTCCACTAACTCCTAACAAACAATCATAGGTTTTATTTTTACCAGATAATTTGATTTTTTTAATTATTGAATCTAATTCATTTTTCTTTTCACCATTAATTGGTAATTTATTAAAAGCAACTTCAAATTGTAAACAATGATTACAAATACCAGATTCATTCACAATTAAGTCTGGATCATTAATAGAATCCATAATACATCTGGCACATGCTACTTTTTTCTGATCTGTCATAGTTAAAAATTATTGACCTTGAACCAAGCTCCAAGTGTATAGTTACTAAATATATTATTAGATGGTTTTTCAACTCCTAAATTTTGTTTATTATATTTTAAATAATTTTCAAATTCAGGCTTATATTTATTTAACCAAGCTTCCTGCGGGGTAATAAATCCCTTTTTATCCTTTCTGTAACGAATCGCTGTAGGCATTTCGTGCATACTTCTTCTAATCAAATATTTTTGCCAACCATCTTTTATCAATAAATTATTAGGTAACGAGTATCCAAATTCAACTAATCGATAATCCATAAATGGATGACGACTTTCAATACTAAAACCCATACTATCTCTATCATCTGCTCTTAAATATAATGGTAACTGATAGGTATCAAAATCTCGAAACAACATTTCATCTAACGTATCAATTTTATTCCAATAATTAAATAACGTATTATCAAATTTTTTAATGCCTAATTTCATCTTCGAAACTAATTTCAATTCATTGAAAACAATTTGATGAATTTGTTTTTTTGAAATATTTTTTAATTCCGCATATTGTTTAACCAAACTAGAATACATAGGAACTTTACCTTGCATCAATAATTGCCTACAATATTTGTAAAAATGATGGTGGTAACCAGCGAAAACTTCGTCAGCACCCTGTCCATTAAATAAAATTTTTATCCCAACTTCATGTGCCTTTTTGTAAACGCTCCATTCAGCAAAATAAGAGGTATCGTTAATAGGCTCATCTTGCTGATACAAATGTTTTTCAAATGAATTAATATTGAATTCATCTATTGGATTACTGAAATAAGTTTTACAAGGTAAATCGTTAGCTACAATATTTATAAATTTAGATTCATCAAAATTAGTATAATTAGGAAATACAGCTGAAAAACCTAATAATTCATTCTTAAGATTCATTTCACTCAAAATATTTCGAGCGGTATACAACAAAGCACTTGAATCTAATCCACCAGATAATGCAAATCCAAAACTCACATCAGCGCGCATCCTTAATTTTACTGAATCATGTATTAAAAAACGAAATTCATCAATAGAATCGTTTTCGGATTTGATTAAATGTGTTTTTTTTAACTGATAATAAGTTTGTGATAAAGAAAATATATCACTCTTATTATAAATAATTGGATCAATATAAATGAAGTTTGATTTTTTAAATCTAAATATATTTTCATACATTGTTTCATTATCAGTATCTAAATAACCAAATTCTATGAAATCAGATACTTTATTCTTATTTAATGTTTTTGGGATGTAATTAAAACAATGGAATTGTTTTGTTTCTGAAACAAAATTAAATCCATCTTTATATTCAAAATAATACAGTGGTTTAACGCCAAATCTATCATTGGAAATAAACATTTTATGTTGAATAGCATCCCAAATAAAAATACTCCACATCCCATTAAATTTATTTAAACACTCTTTACCCCAAACACGATAAGCTTCTAACACTACTTCTGTATCTGAGTTTGTTTTAAATTGACAACCAAAATGCTTAAGCTCTTCCTTTAATTCAATATAATTGTAAATTTCTCCGTTGAAAACAATCCAAGATCCATCAATACCTTGCATGGGTTGATGTCCTTGAGCGGATAGATCAATAATACTTAAGCGCTTGTGTCCTAATATTAAATTATAATTTTCAATAGTAATAGATTCAATATTTGTAACACGATTATCAGATAAAGAAGCTGAATCATTTTTAATAATTCTAAAATCGTTTGTTTTGGTGTTAATTAATACAATACCTTCATCATCAGGACCACGGTGATTTATTTTTTTTAAAGAACATAAAAAATCAACATAATTTTCTTTTGTTACTTTGTGTTTATTAAAAAGTACAGAAATTCCACACATAGCTTATTGAAGTATTGGTAAATAACTTTTAAGATGATTCATCTCATAAAATTCGACAGTTGTTAGCTTTAAATTTACATCTAATTTAGCGTAAAGTTGTTTCATATTATGAACACAAATTTGATTCAATGAACTTTGCTTAATTGGAAAATCATCATAATCAAATGGTGCTAAAATAGTTTTAAATCCTAAATAAATTCTTTCAAACATTAAAGTACTATAAAGTGACACTCCTATATTTATTTCATCAAACCCATCAATTGAAGAAGTTGAAGTGTCAGCCAAACTCACATTGCTAAATTGCAAATACTCTTTATAATATAATTCACTAGCCAATTTATACTGTGATTTTTTTTCTAAAGGATGTAAAAATACCCTCAATTTTAAATTATTTACTTGAGCATAATCAATTAAGCCGCGTAAAATTAGTTCTTCATTGTCTTTATCATTATGCCCCATATCAACATCCCCTAATTGAGCTCTTAACCAATTTCCACTTGAAAAAAAACCAATGTCATAATTTGGATTTTTATAATTTTCAACAGCAGTTAAAAATCTTTTTGGTGCATTTAAAATTTGTTCGGGTGCCCATAAATTTGTATTCTTAACAAACATCGTTTTATTATAAAAATCAAACTCCTCTATTTGATAGGCAAAACAAAAACTTAATTCGTCAGCAATAATTTCTTTATTAAAAAAACACAAAGGAACCTCTGATGGAATTTTATTAATATAAACACCAAACTTCATCAAAATAAAAGCACACATATTAGAATCTCTTTCATAAATTGAGAAATAATGCATTTTAGAGATATGATATTTTTTAACTAAATATACCAACTGTATGGTTTCAAAAAATTCTTGAATCATAAGTGGGTAATGAAGTTTATTTTTTGAAACTAAGGATATCAAAAAAATAGGAATGAATGAAAGAAATAAAAAAACAACGTAAAACATTGTAAGGTAAACACTGAGAAAACTAATTAAATCGTTCTTTGAAATGACTGAAGAGCTATCTTCTCCGCTATACGTTTTAACGTAATTAACTCTTAATTTAATTGCATTGTGATTAACGTCGAATATAGCAGAATGACTATCTTGATTTAATTTAAAGAAAACATCCTTTCGTATAAATAGATTAAATAAAACTCTTTTAAAAATTCTAAATGTTATAAAAACATCATTTTTACTGTCATTCGGAAGTCGGAATGTAATTTGTGATAAACTTTTACCTGCACAATATAATGGACTGTTTTTTTTAATACCAAAAATGACTAATAAATTAGCTATCTTATAATATGTAATTATTTTAAATAACATCATCATTACATCAAAATATCCCAATTTAAAGGAGTTCCAGCCTTAATAGAAACTTTAGCCGTTCTGCCAATTACATCATCGATAAATTTAGGAGCTAAACCATTTCCTGGTCTAATTATTTTTAAATTTTCATTCGTAAAAATATCGCCGATTGCCATGTCTTTCGATACATAAATTGAACGTTTAAAGAATTTACTTTTTTCTTCAGCCTGCTGCACACCATAACTAATTTCTCCTAAAGCTAAAAATGCATTATTAGTTTCATCAACCAAAGCTTTCAACTCTTCAGGTTCTAAAGAAAAAGCCGAATCAACACCACCATCAGCTCTTCTCAACGTGAAATGTTTTTCAATAACTCTTGCGCCTAAAGCAACTGCGGCAACACTTACTCCAATTCCCATTGTATGATCAGATAATCCAACCATGCAATTATAAAGATTAGATAAATGAGGAATGGTGTTGATATTAGTATTTTCAGGCGTTGCAGGATAAGTACTAGTACATTTTAATAATATGAAATTTTCGCAACCTTCCTTTCTCAATAATCTTACGGTTTCATCAATATCAGCAATGGACGATACACCAGTAGAAATAATAATTGGCTTTCCAGTTTGTGCAACCTTACGAATGAGCGGAAGGTGTGTATTTTCAAATGATGCAATTTTATAAGCGGGCACATCTAACGATTCTAAAAAATCAACAGCTGTCTCATCAAATGGAGAACTAAAAGCGATCAATCCTTTTTCTTTTGCTCTCTCAAAAATAGGTTGATGCCATTCCCAAGGTGTGTAGGCCTGTTGATACAATTCATGTAATTCTTTCCCATTCCATAATGAATTTTCATCATTAATTGTATAAGCCCCTTTCAACGTAATTGTATCCGCTGTATAAGTTTGTAATTTTATAGCATGCGCTCCAGCTAAAGCTGCTGCATCAACAATTTCCAGTGCTCTTTCAAGAGACTGATTATGATTTCCGCTCATTTCTGCAATAATAAACGGACTATGATGTAAACCAATGGTATGATGAGCTATTTTGATATCCTTCATTTTGTGATTTTTAATTTAACACTTTCAATATTGTTTATAAAAACAAATTGCACTTCCAAAAATCCTGCTTTTTTAAACGTTGCAATTGATGCTTTATTCTCTATTTTGATGTAAGCAAAAACTTCATTATCAGAATAATTTTTAAAATAATGTTGGCACGCAAGCCTCAACATTTTAAAACTATAACCAAAACCCCTATAATTTTTGTCAACCGAAATACCTATAATAACTTCTTCATCGCTTTTATTGATTCTAACTTGACCAATTGCGGATTTATCTTGATTAAAGAATATCAAAAATAAAAAATGAGGATTCTCTATTTTATTGTAAAACCAATGGACATGATTTTCGTATTGAATTACATCTTGTTGAAATGAATATTGACGAACCAATTCATCATTAGCCCAAGCAAAATACAAATCAACATCCTTGCTGTTTGCAACTCTCATTGAAATTGGTTTTAAATCAAACGAATGAATAACTACATCTACTTTTTTATCTTCAATTTGAATATGGTTTTTATGCCTGTTTATTTCAGTAAAACCAGCCTCTTGAAGTGCGATATATAAATTTGGTCTTATATCATACGCATACGTATAAATACTTTTGAAATTGAGATATTCATTCGCTACCTTTTTTAAAATAGTTAAATAATTTACCCAATCCGAAATAAACACATCAACATTCTTATTTCGTGAAGTTTCGGTTAAAAAGGAAATTTCAGCCGTTTTAGATTCCCAATCAATATGAACCAGTCCACCATAACCAATTAATTTATTATTTTCTAAAAAACTAAACAATAACTGTTTGGGCTCATCTTCATCAAATAATTTATTTACTACCATTTTAAAGTAATGCTCTTGCTGCTCAATTGATAAAATAGTTTCCTGCCGAAGTATGTCTAATTGGTTATTTCTCCAATTCATGATATCGTATTTATCTTTATCACGAATGGGAACTAAACTATAAATGCCATTATTAAAAGAATCAGAATTAATATTTTTATAAGTCCGATTCACTTATTTTTTATTCGATAAAAAATTGAATTTTATTTCTGCCATTTCCCAATCCTCAGGGTTATCAATATCTTGACACTCATAATCTGATAGTAAAACATAACCTATATTATCTGTGAACAACTGCTGATTTACTAAGAAATTTTCAACATCAAAAAAATAAAATTGTCCAGCGTCATGGTAAATAATTTCTAAGTCTTGGGAACGCTTTGTTTTATTTTCTGGCCATAGCATTTCTAATTTTCCATTACAATCTTTAAAACCTCTTTGTATTGGATACGAAAAACGGGTAGCAGAAATAACGGAATCAAATTTGGCATTTTCAAATTGATGCCAAGCCTTCTTTAAGTGAAACTCATTAATTAAAACAGCAGTAGGATAAATACAACATACATTAGTAATATCCTCATGATTCTCATTTAATTTATTTAGAACCTCTAACAAAACATCTGATGTAGTTGCAAAATCATCAGCATTTTTTTCTGATCTTAAAAAAGGAACGCTAGCCCCATATTTTTTAGCAATTTCAGCTATTTCAGGCGAATCAGTTGAAACTATCACATCATCAAAAATTCCTGACTTTAAAGCTGCTTCAATTACATATGCAATAATTGGTTTTCCTAAAAAAAGTTTTATATTCTTGTGAGGAATACGCTTACTATTATTTCTTGCAGGAATAATAGCAATTGATTTTAATTTTTTATTTCTTAAACCTTCTTTTTTCATTACAATCTCACAGGTTTATTTATTTTTTGTAATTCTATTTTTATATCAAGTGGCGTATACTGTGTAAAATGAAATATACTAGCAGAACCTACCGCCTCTGTTGTTGAATTCATAAACAAATCATTAAAATGTGTCATATTTCCACCGCCACCTATTGCAATAATTGGGATATTTGTTTTTGATGTCACGCTATTAACTAGATTAACATCAAACCCATTCATCATGCCATCACAATCAACACTCGTTACAACAAATTCACCAACATGACATTCATTCATGTCGGATATAAAATCTTCTAAATTAATATCTAAATTAAGTTTATTATAAATAGAATAGTTGTCTCCATTTTTAATAGCATCTACTGATATAGAAATACACTGACTTCCGAAAAAAGAAACGCATTCTTTTATAAATGGTTTATCAGTTAATGCTTTTGTTTTTATAATGACTTTATCGGCCCCAATTTTTAATAAATTATTAATGTCTTCAATGCTAGATATACCTCCACCAATTCCAACTGGCATATAACACTCTTTAATTACGTCAGCAACAAGCTTCAAATTTATTTTTCGATTTTGTTGAGACGCAGAAATATCTAAAAAAATAAGTTCATCTACACCTCTGCTATTATAAACACGCGCTGCTTGAACAGGGTTTCCAACCATTCGTGGATTAGAAAATTGTTTTGTTTTAACAAGTCCTAAACCATTAAACGTTAATATGGGAATAACTCTAACCTTTAGCATTTGAAAAATAATTTCTTAAAAGTTGAAGTCCACTTTCTTGACTTTTTTCTGGATGAAACTGCGTCGCGAAAATATTCTCATGTTGAATACTCGAAACCAATTTATCACCATAATTGACATAAGAAGATACATCATTTGTATTGGCAACATGAAAATGATAACTATGAATAAAATAAAAATCTCTGCTTAAAATTCCATTAAAATACATTTCATTTTTTATCTCAATATCATTCCAACCCATATGAGGGATTCGTAAAAGGTGAGACTCAATTTTTTTTACTTCACCTTTAATCCAACCTAAACCTTCGCACTTTTCAGGCTCGTTTCCAAACTCTGCAATTAATTGCATACCTAAACAAATTCCCAAAAAATTCTTTTTTTCATTGATAACAAGTTTTGTAAGAAGTTCGTCCAACTTATGCTCCTTTAAATTATGCATACCTTGTTTAAATGATCCAACACCAGGCAATACAATATAGTTAGCTTCTGTTATAATTTGATGATCGTTTGTAATTATAGATTTTAAACACAAAAAGTTTAAAGCCTTTTGAACTGATGCCACATTACCCATTCCATAATCTATAATCGCTATCATTTATTGGATTTCAAAATTTCGTTTCAAATTACCATCAGCATCTCTTACAAAATGTCCATATTCATCTTGTTCAAATAAAATTGAATTTGTGAATGAATCAATAATAGCATCTACTTCCTTTTTACTCATTCCTGTATAGTTTACAAATTCATTAATCGAATAATGTGGGTATTTTCCGTCAAATTGCTTTACTAGTTTCAATCCATCTTCACGCCTGAGCCGTTTATTTCTTATGTCAATACACGCATGGTCGGTAGCTCTGCCAAATCCATATTTTACAAACTTTAAATAATCATGCAAGCCATGCATTTTTTCATCTAAATTTTCATAATTTGTAAATGTTCCTTCAACAGGTCCATCTTCTTTTACTTTAAAACCATGTGACTTTACAATCTCTAATTGTGTTCGTGCATCCCAAAAAAAATAGTGTCCAAGAAAAATACCTGTTACACCAACTTTTTCAATTTCTTCATCACTTGGATAAAAATAAGGTGTTAACTCTTTTTCTGTCAAACCATCTACACCAATCATATCTTGAATCCTATTTCCTAGTAAACCTCCAAATTCTTCTAACCATTTTCTGTTTAATTGCTTATTTAAAACAGATTCAACTGGGCCGCCATATTCTTGCTGAGGATTTTCTCCCCAAATTATTAAAGGAATATTAAACTTAACTGCAAAATGAATTGGAATAGTAAAAATACCTAGATGATTAGGCCACATTTCATCACCAACACGCTTAAAACCTTCAATTACCATACTTTTATAAGCATTATAATTTTTTTTGAAATAAATTAAATCAACACCCATTTTAGAAATATTATCTAAATTATGTTGACCTAGTTCCGTTAAATTAGTTGTTTCAAAACAAACACAAAGTGGGTTTAATCCACAAACTTCTTTCATATAATACACCTGATATGTGCTGTCTTTACCACCACTTACGGGTATTAAACAATCGTAGCCAATTTCTCCTTCCTTCTTTTTGTAGTGATTGATAATACTATTAAAATCTTTTTTTCGTTGCTCCCAATCAATATCAATATTCTTTTGTTCGGCCGCTACACAGGCCGAACAAACTCCTTGATCATTAAAAAATAAATCAGGTTTTGTTTCTGGAAATAAACATGTTGAACAATATCTTACTGTCATTTTATCGTTTTTTTATACTTCTAAATATTAAATAATATGCGTTACACTTTAAAATCTGAATCAACGTGCTTTACAATAAGAGATCGTATTTCATCAACACCAACCCATTCTTGATTTTCGGCAGAATTATATTGAAAACCAGCAGGAACTTTAATTGCATGAAAATGCTTTGTATATTCATCCATATTCCAATTAGTAACTTGAGGTAAAATAGCATAATACTTTCCGAGGTCGTATGTTGAAAATGAATCAGAAGAGGTAATCATTTCTTCATGAATTTTTTCGCCAGGACGTATTCCAATAATTTCATGTTTACACTCTGGACCGATGGCTTTAGCCACATCTGTAATTTTATAAGAAGGTATTTTTGGAACAAATATTTCTCCACCCCAAGCTGTTTCCATCGCATGTAATACCATATCGGCACCTTCTTGTAAAGAAATATTAAAGCGTGTCATAGTAGCATCTGTAATTGGTAAAACACCTGTCTTTTTTCGATTTAAAAAAAACGGAATCACTGAGCCATTAGAACCCATTACATTTCCATAACGAACCACTGAAAATTTAATATCGCGTGTACCTTTAATATTATTAGCAGCCACAAATAATTTATCAGAACATAACTTAGTAGCGCCATATAAATTAATTGGAGCTGCTGCTTTATCGGTAGAAAGTGCAACCACGTGTTTTACACCAGTTGCCATTGCAGCATTGATAACATTTTCTGCACCCAATACATTTGTTTTTACACATTCAATAGGATTGTATTCTGCAATATGAACATGCTTCATAGCTGCAGCATGAATCACATATTCAATACCTTCAAAAGCTCTTACTAATCGATCGTAATCTCTTATATCTCCAATAAAGTATCGCATCGCGGCATATTTAGTTTCAGGGAATTCTTGATTCATCTTAAACTGTTTTTGTTCATCACGTGATAAAATAACCAAACGTTTCACGAAAGGCCATCGCTCTAAAATAGTTTTAGTTAATTGCTGACCAAGAGATCCTGTTCCGCCAGTTATTAAAATTGATTTATGATTTAAGTCTAACATAGTTTTAATAATTTATTTATAAAATAAAATAAGTTTATTTAATTTTTGATGAATCTTTAGATTGATAGTATGATGCAATTTCGCTACATATTAATTCTATTTCACTAGTAGTTAACTCATAATACATAGGCAATCGGAGCAAACAATCAGAATATAAATCTGAGTTTGGCAGTTCTCTTTGATCATGCTTATCAATGTAATAAGGACTCTTGTGTAAACTTAAATAATGAAACACAGCATTTATATTAATTTTTTTTAAATGACTAATTAAATCTGTTCTATCTTCTAAGTTAAGACATTGAATGTAAAACATGTGTGCATTATTGGATGCATAATCAGGAATGAATGGAAGTTTGATGAAATTTTTATTTTCAAGTTCCTTTAATCCCTTATAATAGCTTGACCAAATTTCTTTTCGTTTACTCTGAATATTTTCTAAATTTTCTATTTGTGCAAATAAAAATGCCGCAATAATATCAGATGGTAAAAATGAAGAACCAATATCAACCCAACCATATTTATCAACTTCTCCTCTAAAAAATGAAGAACGGTTTGTTCCTTTTTCTCTAATAATTTCAGCTCTATTTGTAAATCGTTCGTCATTAATAACTAACATGCCACCTTCACCTGAAATAATATTTTTTGTTTCATGAAATGAAAAAGCCGCCATGTGACCGATAGACCCTAAAGGCTTTTCTTTATAGTAAGAATCAATAGCTTGGGCAGCGTCTTCAACAACAAATAAATTATAATTACTGGCTAATGCCATAATTTTATCCATATCACAAGCTATTCCCGCATAATGTACAGGAATAATAACTTTTGTTTTTGATGTAATCAACTTTTCAATAAGATTAACATCCATGTTTGGATTATCTAATCCACTATCACAAAAAACAATTTTAGCCCCTCTTAATACAAAGGCATTAACCGTTGAAACAAACGTAAATGAAGGAGCAATAACTTCATCACCTTCTTTTATGTCTAATAATATAGCTGCCATTTCTAAGGCGTCGGTGCAGGAGGTCGTTAATAAAACTTTTTTGAAGTTGTATTTTTTTTCAAAAAACTCATGACACTTTTTAGTAAATAATCCGTCACCTGAAATTTTAAGTGAAAAAACTGCTTCTTTAATATACTGAGTTTCTTTTCCGCTTAAGTATGGCTTATTAAAATGTATGATATTCATAATTAACTTATTATTAAACTACCTTGAATAATCCGCATTGGATTTCCAATAACGCTAACATTATCTGGAATGTCTTTTGTGACAACAGTGCCTATTCCAATTATGACATTTTTTCCAATGGTAACATGATTGGAAATGGTACTTCCAGCACCTATGAAAGTATAATCTCCTATTATTACATTGCCACAAACAACAACACCTGGTGACAGATAACAACAATTACCAATTTCCGTGTCGTGAGAAATAACCACGCTATTGTTTAATAAAGTTCCTGACTTCAAAGTAACTTTTTTGTCAACATTGCACATGGGATATATAAAGACACCATCTTCAATAATTGCTGAATGATTAACAAAACACGTTTTATGAATGTATGAAGGGATTTTTCTATTTAAAGCCTGTAGCTCTAATAAAATCTGATGCTTCCGCAAAAGATGTTTATAGCCAAGAGAAACAAAAAACAAAGATTTATTATAGTCATTTTTCTTATACTCATCAAATCTCACAACATTTAATTCACTATTTGCATTGAGATGATCATCAAAAAATAAAAAGTCTGAATAAGACTCATCCTTTAAATAATTTAAGAATTGTTTTCCTAATTCACCAAAACCAATAATAGAAACTTCCATCTTAATGTGTTTTAAAAATTATATTTTTCATTAATAATAAATAACGGCCGATTTTGAACCTCTCTTAAAATTCTTCCAATATATAAGGAAGCAAAACCAATTACCATTATTTGAATTCCACCTAAAAATATAATCAAAGAAACTGTAGAGGTAAATCCAGGTTGATAGGTAATGAAAAATAGTTTAGAAAAAACGAGTAGTAATATAGAAAGAAAACCAATTGTAGAAATTACAAATCCAAATCCAACCATAATTCGCAATGGATAATCTGAAAAAGAAATAATAGCTTCAATAGCCATTTTTAATCGTTTCGAAAAATTGTATGAAGACTTTCCTATTTCTCTTTCTTTATGAATAATCGGTAAATAACCATGTTTAAAACCTAGCCAAGTTTCTAAACCTGGAATATACCTTGATTTTTCAGTCAACGTATTGTATGCATTTACAAATTTACGATTCATGATTCGTAAGGTTGTAACATTATGAGGCGTATTATTCTTTGTTAACCAATTTAAAATAAAATTAAATAGTTTTGAAGTTATTCGGTTAAGTAACGTTGTCTTCCTATTGTTATATAAACCATATACAATGTCAAATTTATCTACTTTTAAAAAGTTCAATAATTTTGGTATTTCAGAAGGAGGCTCTTGCATATCGACATTGAGCATACCCACATAATTTCCTTTAGCTAAATTATAACCACAAGTTAAAGCAATATGATGGCCGAAATTCCTGCTTAAATCAACCACTTTTACAAAACTATTTTTTTTTGATAAATCAATGAGTAAATCAACTGAATTATTTCTACTTCCGTCGTTTACGAAAATTAATTCCACATCATCATGTATTACATCTTTATTTAAATATTCAATGAATACTTTTTCAAACTCAATACAAAAAGATTCGGCGAGATAACCATCATTATAAATTGGCACAACAAATGAATATATCATAATTCTAAGCGATTGTTATAAGTAATGTGAGGTGTATTTTAAATAGTCTTTTGCATGAGGCCCTAGATTAAAAATCAAATCTAAGATAGTAACACCATGTTGAAATGTTGGAAAAAGCTGATTGTATTCTTTGTAATCAGAATAATCCATCCAATCAACTTTTATATTAGCATCATCAAACAACTTTACATTTAAATAATTTTTTGCTGATGGTCCTGAAATATAAGTAGTGGCACCAAGCTTCTTGCATGCTTCTAATAATCTTGTATTTTTATCTCCATTTAAATTTAATTCGTTGGAACGAATAATTTCTGTTTTAATATCTAACAACTTGCAAATACCTTTTATAAATGAAAGATTGATTTCGGAAATATATTCAGTTTTGATTTCGTATAATGAGAAAATTGCCTCTTTATATAATTTAAAAAAAGGTGCTTTAGAATAATTACCTTGTAAGGTTGCCATGTGCTTTTTAGCCCAATGGTGTGTTATTATCTTAGTCTCTTCTATCTTTTGATCTAAACTAATTTGTCTCACCGGAATGGTAATCCAATCCAAACCATTTGCTGTTTTAATTAAATTTCTATTCCGCCAATCATTTTTTGTATACTGAACCTCGTCATATATAACAAACGTATCTGATTTTGCAATTAAGTCGAAATACCCTTTCCATGGAATATAATTAGACTGTAGAATTGCTATTTTACGATCTTGCATGTTTTTTAAAAATAGAAATATACGAATAAATCATGTAGTTAATCATATTAATTCATATACAAAAACAACTTGATTACCCTCCATTATTACTTTCTCATTGACTAATTGAGAAGATGAAATTTTGACTGAGCTAAACATATATTTTGTTTTTAGCTGTTTCATTTTATTAAAATTTAACTCCAAACTTTTAATCTCTTTTTTATGTTCGGTCAACTCTTTACAAAAAATATTACAATGGTTATCAATATTATCTACTCTCATTTTTTGCATTTCAATTTTTGAAACCTCCATCATATCTATTCTATGTTTCATTGGATAATAATAAAAATAACCATCGATGGTTCTATACCCATTATACTGTGCTATCTCAGGATTTATTCCTAAACAGGCAATATAAAAATTACCAAGAGGTACATTTTTCTTTATCGTTTCAAATAAATCTATTTGATAATATTTTTTGAAACTACTACTAATTTCTGATTGAGGATTAATGTAGGTGCTATAAAAACTATTTTCAATGTAATCCGAACCGTAATAATCCTTACTAGGGAAGTTGAAAAACTGTGAAATTATTAAAACAAAAAATAACGGACCAACTAACACTCGAAATCTAGAAAACTTATCTAAAATAAATCGAATGGAACAAGCAAATAAAATAAACCATATTAAAGGAAATAATCCATAAAAACGAAGTGTAACTGAATTAAATAATTGATTAGAAGCAAATAGTTCAATTAAATAATTCCAATTTGGAAGCACATATAATAAAGCTGATAAAAAACCTATGGAAAGTAAACTCAAAATAAACAAGCGTTGTTTTTTTTCAGAAACACTAAATGCAATGATAGTAAAAATAAAAATAAAAGGTAATTGTGGTACAAAAAAATGATAGTGACTTTTAAAAAATAACAGTAAAGAAACTCCAATAACACCATTTATATTAAGCGAATTAACGTGACTTAGAAGGGATCTGTGATTTTGAAAATGTTCAATAAACTGCATTTCAAATAATCGGTATTCGGCAATAACAGAAAAAAATACAAATAAAAATAATGCGAATAAAAACCAACGATTTATTTCTTTTTTATAAAACGAATACACTAAAAATAATAGAAATAAAACCGGAATAAAAAACAAATTTAAAAAAGCTAATGTTGAATAGAATGGGATTAAAATAATAATAAGCCAATTTTTGAAATGATAATTTTTTTTCAAAATATTTAAAAAGGCAAATAACAGTAATGGTTGTGATGCAACCGAAATGCCGCCTGATGGCCAAAATGGAGAAAGTGCAAAACTAAGCGAAACTAAAACAACTGCCCAATGGTACTTATTTTTAAAAATAAACGCATTCGAAAAAACATACATACTATAAAACGCAACAACATGAAGTATAATGATATTGATGTTGTAAGCAATCAGCGGTGGAAATAACCAAAATAATATAATAATAAAATTAAATTCGGAAGGGTAACAACCTCTTGGCAAACCACCTAAACTATTTGAAACTATAGATTGATTTGAATCGAATAGTTTACCAGATTCAATTAAATTTTTATACCAAACAACATTTGAATCTAAATTATCATGAATTAAAAAATGAGCGTCAGTAGGAAAAAAAATATTTGGTGACAAATAAACTGCCAAAACAACAAATGCGAGTAAAAGCCATTTATTATTTACCATATGTTTATATATTGCTGAATTCAAAATAGTATATCTTTTTGTTTTTTTACACTAAATATTTCAAAGTTCTTTACTAATATTAGTTTAACACCAAATATTAATGTCGTTTAAAAGTATACTATACCCTAATTAACTGTTTTTATATAGTTATTATACAAATTAGTATAACTATTCACTACATTTTTATTGTCAAATTTCCGGATTGCTTCTATTCTTATTCTATCTAAACTGTACATAGGATAATTTAATGTGATATTCAACATTGCTTTGAATAAAATCTCTTTCTTATTTGTCAAATCTATCAATATACCATTACTATCATTAATTAATTCACCAGGGCCTCCTGATTTTGTAGCTATTACAGGTAATCCTCTTAGATTAGCCTCAGCAACGGTTAGTCCAAATGTTTCCATTTCAGATGCGGAGATTAATACATGTGAAATATCAAGAAATTCAATTAGCTTTTTTTTATTCATCCATCCATGTAATTCGACTACTGATTTTAACTTTTTGATATCTATAAAATCAATTATGTTATCATTTAAATCACCCTCACCAATGATAATTAATTGAACAGTTTTATTTACTTGGTAAAGCTTATTAAATGCATATAAAATTTCCATAAATCCCTTGCGGGAATCTAAACCACCAATACTAATAAAAGTAAAATTTTCTCTTTTTACTACATGATTACTTTCTTTAAAAAATATAGGGTTGATAGTATTATAAATTGTTTGAAAGGAACAATTAAAATAATTATAAAAAATATTTGCAGCAAAATCACTTACCGCAACCCTAGCTTTGGCATTTTCAGCCATATGAATAACTTCCTTTTCGGACAAAAAAGGTTTGAAAATTGCACCTTTAGATTCCATATAGCTTGTGTAATGTTCCGTTAAAATATATGGGATTTTTAATTGCTCAGAAGTTCTTACTGCAATAAAAGGAGTAACATTATTACACAACGACTGAATATGAATAATATTGAAATTCTCATCGCTATCTTTTATTTTTTTTATTACTTTTTTAAAATAATTGTTTAGTATAAATTTATTACTCAAGAAAAAAAACAACTTACTTTTCAAATTAAATGACTTAACGTAAATAATTTTATAATTAGTATTTATGATAGGTTTTTTTTGAAAAAAATAAGCAATAAAATTTTTTAAAGGAAAAAAATCTAAATACAGTAAAGTAATATTAGTATTGTTTTCATTATGCATTACCTCACAAAATTCATGAATAAAAATTCCACTCGACTTGTTTTTATGGTCATACCATGCGGGTACAATTAAAACATTAATCGACATAACTTATAATTTTGGAGTTAATATGGCCCAACGCATAATTCCAGTTCTTTCAATAAAAAACTTTTACATCAATATCACTTATATCATTTAGACTTTTAATATTCCTGATTTTACTAAAAGTATTTTCACTATTAATAAATTTCACATCATGAGTTAAACTAAACTCAGCTAATACTTTAGGAGAAATTGTTTCATCATATATGGCATGAAGTTCAATTAAAATATCACACTTTTTTAACCATGAAGATACCCCACTTGAAAACAATTGTTTTTCATATCCTTCACAATCACAAATTATTAGACTTCTATCTCCAAAATCAAATTTCTTTAAGGTATCTTGAATGTAATAATCTCCGAATTTAATATTACTTACATTATTTAGTTTCGTCATTTTAATTCTTTTTCAAATTGAAATCGATAAAAAACACGATAAAAAAAATCAGAATTTTCCATGTCATTTTATTTTCAACTAACCTCCTTATAATTTTCCTCATTTATTGAATTTCTATTTCACTTTAATTTTTTCCATAACGTTGACTAATTCATCAATTTTAGGTTGATAATCGATGAGAGAAGTTCCTTTCAATTTCATGTTTTTTTCGTAATCAACAATTGAAAGTATTTTATTTGCAAAATCTAAAACATTATTAATATCTATGGAAGATTCATCTGCAGGAACCTTAAGATAAAAGTCATCTAAAACATTACTTTTCATTAAATCAGTATCATTATAACCTAAAATAAAAGGTAAACCTCTTGCTATATACTCTCTAACTTTTAGAACTGAAGCTTCGATTAATCCCATGCGATGAAGAGCTAAACTGCCTATTCCAATATGATTATTATTAAATAATAAATCTAATTCATTTATTTCAACTGAATTCAAAAAAACAACAGTTATGTTCTTATTTTGATATGTATAAGATTTATACTCAGCATGAACAGGCCCAGCTATAGTTAAATTAATTTTTATTGAACCTGTATAATTTTTTAACCCATTTAAAAAACGATCTAATCCATGCCAATAATTAATAGATCCAGAAAGAAATAAAAAGTTAATATATGACCCATCATAGGGCATTATTTTTCTAGTTACAAACCTAGAAACATCAACACCATTACTGAGGGTATGCTTAATAGCTTGAAGATTAAACTTTGAATAGTAGTCAGATAATTCATCCGTGACACCAACTATCAAATCAGCATAGCTAACTATCTTCTTTTGAAACCATTTTTCATTTACAAATTTATAGAATGTAAAAACACTGCGATGAGATTTAAAATTTATCACTTCATCATTATAATGATTTCCATTAAACTCAAATACTATTTTTATATTTTTATTTTTTAACAACTTCAATAATTTAAACGAATGAAAATCTGCACCACTATATCTAATGTATACAAAATCAATACAATTAAGATTATGTATTATGTTTTCATAAATAGTTTTGGCTGAATTTCTACTTAACAGGTAAGGCAAGAGTCTCCAAATTATTTTTTTTGAATATTTTTTTTTTATTAAAGTATCATCAAGTGAAATATGAAACTCCCTATTGTTGCAATCCGCATCAATTTCGCTTGAAAACAATAATGCCTTTAAATCACAGCCTGCTTTTTTGAATGCTATAATTTTATCAAACTGCTTTTTATAAATTCCTCTAGAACTAAAGCTTAAACTAGGAACGATATAAAGAATATTTAACATGTAAAACTAGAATTTGTGGGTAACATAAAATTACATCAATTTTATTTTTTGAAAAAAAATTTACTTTTTAAATAAATTTTGATGCCATTAACAATCGCCAATCTTGATTAAAATTAGATTCATCGATTGTTTCATTAATCCGTTGAATGTTTAGTGCTTTTGCTGCTTGTTTGATTTCTTGCGAAAATTTTTCTGATTTTATCCAAATATGTTGGGGTGGCTCATACCCAATCTTATCAACCCTCCAACAAATTGATGATGGAAGAATTTTTTCCATCGCTTTTCTTAATACAAATTTAGTCCAACCGCCATTAAGTTTATACTCATCTGGTAATGAAAATACAAATTCAACTAATTTATGACTTAAAAAAGGTAACCTTACTTCTCTTGAATGAGCCATCGAATTTCGATCAGCGTAACGTAACAATTCTTTTAAACCTAAACCAGTGCTATGCATTTTTAATTCATTTTGCAAAGCGTTTTTATAAGGCATGTCTCGTTTTAATATCATTCTCCGGTAACGTCCAAATTTCATCCAAGGTGTTTCAACATCAGCAATTGAAGGATAGGGATTATAAGATTGATGTAGTTTAAAGTACGCCTGATACTCATTAGAATACAATGCTGGTTTATTATAAAATAGTTGATTTAAATAAGTATGATAATAGGGTAAATAACCTGCTAATTGCTCATCCGCTCCTTGGCCATCCATCAAAACAGTGACATTGTTTTTTTTCGCCAACTCCATTACCGCATATTGAGCCACAATACTTGCTGAACCAAAAGGCTCATCCTGATGGTAGGTTACCTTATCAAATAACGCTTCAAAGTAATCTTTATCAGGCCAAGTGTAGTGAACGTTTACATTTTTACAGGCCTTAACAACCGTATCAATATGCTCACCTTCATCTTTACTAAAATTTTTAAAACGCGCTGAAAACGTATTTTGCTTTAATTTATTTCCTTTTAAAGAATCAATTAACATCACAATACTTGATGAATCTAAACCTCCAGATAAACTAGACCCAACAGGGACATCTGAACGTAAGCGCAAACATATTGACTCAGTAAATAATTCTAAAAAAAATTCGGCGGCTTGTTCAATTGTTCCTTTAAATTGTTTTGCATTCGTTTCAATATCCCAATAGCGTTGAATCGTCATTTTTTTATCTGCACTAATGATTAAATAATGTGCAGCATCCAATTTATTAATAGATTCAAAAAATGTTTCAGTAATTTGATCGACACTTTCTAAATTACCTGTATTAGCATAAGATAAAAGTTTTTCTTGATCAATTTTTTTCTCTACTCCTATTGTCCAAAATTGTTTAATTTCAGAAGCAAACACAAATGTATCACTGTTACTATAATAATGAAATGGCTTTTCGCCAAATCGATCTCTTGCACAAAACAAAGTTTGTAGTTTCTCATCCCAAATAGCGAATGAAAACATGCCGTCTAAATCTTGTAAACACTTTTCTTTTTTTAAATCAAATAATGCAAGTAGCACTTCTGTATCCGAGTCAGAAACAAATTGGTAGCCTTTTAATTTTAATTCGTTTTTCAGCTCGATATAATTATATATTTCTCCATTAAAGGTTATGGTATATCTGCCTTCACCAAAATGCATGGGCTGCTTTCCGTTTTCCGTTAAGTCAATAATTGATAATCTACGATGACCAAAACCCACATTACCATTAGTGTTCACCCAATGACCCTCGCCATCAGGTCCACGATGGTTAATGACATCAGTCATTTTTTTCAAGTTGGTAATACTAACTTGTGATTGATTTAGATTATATATTCCTGCAATTCCACACATACGTTAAAATTAAAAATAACCACTTGATTCATCCACACCTTTGCCTTTTTCCTGATAATAATCGGACTTTAATTTTCTTTCGTTACGAATAATTGCAATATAACCTAAAGGACTCAAAATTTTTATTTTATTCAATATTGAAGTATTTATTGTTAGTGATTTTGTTTTTTTAAAATACTCTAAATACAACCAACTTTTAATATACCACAATGGTTTATTTATTAGGTCATGTAAAATAGAAATCTCATTTCGATATTCGAAAGGAATTGAAATCATGGCTTCTTTTAAAGTCTTTCTAAATTGTTTTTTTTCATACTCGTAATCATAATAAATATATTGTTCGATGAGCCTAACTTTATAAGTTTCGAAAAAAACAATTGCGTATATAGACTTTTTAGCTTCAATAACAAATTGATTTTTAATAATACCTTCAATAGATATAGCTGAACGTAATAACGAATAAAATAATGTTTCAAATAAATAATAAGAATTATAATAAATTAAATTTCCATTTTCAGAATGATAGGAAACAAGCGTAGAAGCTAATATAGGTTCCTTAAAATTTGATAAACTAGCTGCCAAAAATAAAATATTTGTTTGCGGCCAACAGGTATTCAGTAATTGATTCTTATATAAATTTGCTGCTTTGAGCGCTAAATCGAGCCTAACTGCAAAAACACCAGCATTCCCAATGTAATAAAAATAATTAGTTGCTAATTGAGTTATCGTTAAAAAAAAATCAGCTTCGTAATTTTTGAAGGTGTGATTTGCGCTTTCTTGCTGTTTAAACATAAAAGCTGGAACATCCCTATTGTTTTTAAATAATTCTATTAATTTAGGTAAACTTCCTTTGTTTGGCATATCATCATCTCCATAAAACATCCAAAAACGACCAGAGCATAACGGTATTAATTTTAAAATATTTTTAATTACGCCTAAATTAACTTCATTTTTTCTATAAACGATTTTAAATCTATTTGTTAAAATATATTTTTCTATAATATCATAGGTACCATCAACTGAATTATTATCACTTATAACTACTTCAATAACTTCATTTAACTCATATTTATCGATTTCTGAGAAAATATGATTTAAGGTGTTTTCTAAAATTAATGCCCTATTATAAGTCGGTATAGATATTGAAAGCAATACTTCGCTGCTATTTGTCATTATGCTTATTCAATATACTGATTCAAAAAAATCATTTTTATTTTCAATTTCAAACCATAATTTATTTACATTTTCATATAAAATATTCATAATCTTATTATCCGAAATTTTATCTAAAGATTCATGAATTTTTTTTATCACCGCTACTCTTGGATCTAAACTGGAATTCAAAATCTCTACATCTGAGAAAGGTTCTTTTAATTTTATTTCGTATTTATTTTCATTATTATAATTCAATTTAATTAAAAAAGAATCATGCAAATTTTTAGAATCAATTATTAATTTTAAAGGAATCTTATCTTCTCTTTCAAAAGTTGCCTCCCATTTTGAATCCTCATTAATACAAAGTGCGAATGTTTTCGAGTTGATAACCTTTGAAAAATTGAGTTTAGCGAGAATGGCAATTAGATGTATTCCATAAAATCTTATTATTCCACCTCCTTCTGTTTTATATCTCTTCCAATTATTAAGATTATTTGCAAAATGATGAGCGAAAAAATTCCATTGAATTTCTATACTCTCAATATTTTTTTTTGTCAGTAATCTACTCAAATCCTCAAACCATTTAGTATATAGGAATGAATAATTTATTCTAAATGCTTTTTTTGATCTAATTAATTTACTTAAAAGCAATCTCGAATTTTCGGGTGAAATACCTAAGGGCTTTTCTAAAACAAATGAAGTGATATTTTGATATTGCAAACACTTATCAATCCATTTTTCCTGCCCTAAGGGCCAAATTGCTATTACAATTTTTTCTATTTTATTTATATCTGAATCATCTTCACTCCAATAAATATTCTTTTCAAATTGTATTAATTCTTTTCTGCTTTGAAACTTATTTTTATATCTTTTTGGAATACAAATTAAATCAGAATCACTTTTCACCATTGCTGGCAAATGACCATATAACCCAAACCCTGATCCAATAATTGCTTGCACTTATTATTTAAAATCCTCCATACTTAAAATGTCTATAACTTCTCCTGTATAGCCATTAATTTTCAAATAGTCTTTTATTTCATCACCAATATGCCATGCCAAATTTAAGATAGGTTCATTCAAGTTTGTATTTTGAAACAATAAATCATCAGATAAAATCGGAATATTAGTGCCTGACACAAAATGATCAATCTTCATTGAGCCTGGTTTTTCGTATACTGCCGAGATCAAATTTTCATCCAATTCTAACAATTTAATTAAAATAGCTGCTCTTCCAGGAAAAGCTTTTGCTTTAATTTTCCCATTATGTTCTACGTAATTAAAAATGATTTCCTTTTTCTTTTTTTTCCATTTTTCAATTCCAGCGTTCATTTCATTGAACCTATCCGCAAACTGAGATTCAATAATTTCAACCTGATTAGGATTATAATTTATCAATTCATTTTTGAAATCTTTATTTCCAATAAATACTCGAATGTTTCCGCCATAACGTGAAGGGAAATCAATGTTTAATATTTCTTTATTTAATGATTCCGCAATATACATAAATGACCTATGACTATAAGTACGTGGGTGCTCATGATAAAAAGTGTCAAATTGATTTCCTTTTAAAACAGCTCCTAGATAATGATTTTCTATAATTATTTTTGTATCTATATCAGATACTATATTTAAGGCTTGAATAACACCTTTCAAATCTTCTATATGAGCAAATACATTTGTAAAACAAATAAAATCAGGTTTAATGTTTTTAAGACGTAAATTCTCTGCAACTTCTATTGTAAAAAACTCATTTAAAACATCGTGGTCTTTTGCCTTAGCATCTATGAATGCCCCAGTTGGTTCAATGCCGTATGTCTTAGCTCCTTTTTCTCTAAAAAAATCAAGTAAACTTCCATCATTACATCCAATATCTAAAACTAGTTTACCATCCAAACTTCCAAATACTTCTTCTGTCCTGGAAACTAAATTTCGCATTCCATTTAAAACATCCGCAGTAAAACGCGAACGATAATGGTAGGTATTAGGAAATAATTCTGCTTTTGGAATTTGAAATTTTTGATGTGCAGTATAACAAGTCTTGCAATATAGAATTTCAATAGGATATTCTATACATTCCCTTTCTTCATTAATACTTACTAAATCATCACACATAGGATGATTTCCTAAATTAAGAACTGTATTTAATTCACTATTACCGCAAACTTCGCAAGAAGTTACATTAAATGTATTAGTATTCATATATTTTTAAATTATTTATATTTTAAAATTAATTATTTAATCAATCAATTCAATTCCACTAAATCTGTTATTATAGCATTTCAATTACAGATTTCACAGAATTTTAATTCTACAATTTAACTGTTTTTCTTTCATGTTTTTCTAATTTACCAAATCATAAGACTAAATAGGATTTAAACTATTCTTATTTTTAAAGTATCTACTATGTTCTAAGATATTTATGTTTAATGACTATTAACATGTTAAATTAATCAACCAAAAACTATAGATTACGTAATTATTCTACCTTCAGCTATTAAGTCAAAAAAGACCGTTCGGGAAAAATAAAATTTGTAATGTATTAAATTTAACTGCTCAATAATTTGTTAAACTTAAAATGAATTAGCTAGTTCCTAAATCACCTTTCAAAATTATTACCTTCAAGAACTATAAAATTTATGTTTTTATTGTATTCCAATATAAACGAGGTCTAACAACTCCTCCCCACGATTCATTAAAATCTTTTTTCATTGAACCCGAATCATGATAAGTAAAACTCAAAACACGTTCTAAATAAATATGATTAGTTTTAAAATAATCTGAAGATATAATTACATTCAAATAATACTGCGTTTCATTCAAAAAATCTGCTGGAATACGTACTTCAGTTATATAATTACCACTATCATATTTCGTTTTATAAAAAACATCTTCTTGAGTAGATGCTGAAGGTGCATTAACACTAGCTAAAACCATATTATCATTAACATCCATTAAATGAATTGATATTTGAAATTTACTATTTGGAACAAAATTTTTATAATATATCAGAATACGAGTTTCATACTCAAGATTTGGTTCACATGTGACTAGGTGATTATTAAGCAATTCTATCTTGGTTATTTCAATAAATTCATTTCGAGGTGCGTTTAAAGGGTCATTTTCCCAACTAATAAAACCTTGCTCACTAAACGAATCATTTAAATAGTCGTTTACAACTTGAACTGCATTACCTTGTTTTAATAATTTTCCTTTACTTAAAATAAGGGCTTTTGGACACAAAGCCTTAACTGCACTCATGTTATGGCTCACAAACAAAACTGTTCTTCCTTCTCCACTAACTTGTTTCATTTTTCCTAAACATTTTTTTTGGAATTCGGCATCTCCAACAGCTAAAACTTCATCAACAATTAAAATTTCAGGTTCTAAATGTGCGGCTACTGCAAAACCTAATCGTACCATCATACCAGATGAATAACGCTTAACGGGAGTATCCAAATATTTTGCTACACCACTAAATTCAACGATTTCATCAAACTTACTTTTTATTTCAGTCTTAGTCATGCCTAAGATAGCGCCATTTAAAAAAATATTTTCTCTTCCTGTTAATTCAGGATGAAAACCTGTTCCAACTTCTAATAAAGCTGCAATACGACCTTTAACTTTTATTTGTCCTGTTGTAGGCGTTGTAACTTGTGATAATATTTTTAATAGGGTAGATTTTCCTGCACCATTTTTTCCAATAATACCGAGTACCTCGCCTTGCTTCACCTCAAAATTAATATCCTTTAATGACCATACATAATCGCTACCATCAGAAACACTTCTATCATTAATATCTCCCAATTTTAAATAAGGATCTTCCTTTCCTCTTACTTTATGAAACCATCTGTTTAAATCATGGCTAATAGTCCCAGTTCCAAGTTGACCAAGGCGATACTGTTTTGATACATTTTCTATTTTTAAAACAACATTGCTCATAAATTATACTGTATCCATAAATGATTTTTCAACACGATGAAAAATAACCAATCCAATCATAAATAAAACGATTGTAAATAACGTGCTATAACCCAAATAAAACCAATTAAATTCTCCAACTCCTAAAAACGCGTATTTAAACGATTCAATAATACTTGTAACCGGATTTGCGACAATTATCCATTTGTACTTTTCAGGAACAATTGAAAGCGGATAGACAATGGGAGATGCATACATCATCAATTGGATTCCGAATGTAACAAGGAACTTCAAGTCACGGTATTTAGTAGTCAAACTCGAAATAATAATACCGAAACTCAGGGCCATAAATCCAATTAAAATGATTAAGAAAGGAATTAACATTAACATTTTGTTTGGATGAATTAAATCTGTTTGTATTAAATAATAAATCCAAATACTTAAAAACAAAAGAAACTGAATACCTAATTTGATAAGATTAGAAACCACTACAGAAAGTGGAACAATCATTCGAGGGAAGAATACTTTACCAAAAATATTGACATTAGATGAAAACGTATCAGAAGTTTTAGTTAGTGTATCAGCAAAATAATTCCACAATGTAATACCACACATGTAAAACAGAATTTGAGGTAAACCGTCGGTAGAAATTTTCGCTAAATTCCCAAAAATTACTGTAAAGGTTATTGATGTTATGATTGGTTGAATAAAAAACCATAATGGTCCTAAAATAGTTTGTTTATAGATTGAAATAAAATCCCTTTTTACAAACAAGAATAATAAATCTTTATACTTAAAAATTTCTTTAATTCTTAAATCGTACCACTGTGATTTTGGTTTTATGGTTAAATCCCATTGTTCTAATTTCTGCATACTATTCAATGATAACTTCTTCTCTATTTGGAAAATTAATTAATACACCCATTCCTTTTTTACTATAAACGGCCATACTACCAATTGCAGCAGCATTTACATCAGTTTCGTATAATACTTTTTTTAAATCATTTACACTTCCGCAGCCACCACAAGCAATAATTGGAACCTCAACATGATTTAGTATTTGAGAAATAATTTCATTATCATAACCTTCCCAAGTTCCATCATTATCAACACTGTTAACCATCAACTCTCCTACTCCAATTGTATGAGTTAAATAATGCACGTAATGTAAAATTGAATCGTTTATCTTATTTCCAATATAAGAATAAGGCAGCTTACCTTTAAAAATTGATTTTTTAAAATCAACAGAAGCTACAACTGCCTGCGAACCATATTGCTCAATAACTTTTTTTATCAACTCTGGATTTTCTTGTATCAATGAATTTACTATTATCTTTTCAATACCTAATTTAAATAACTGCGTAAAATCGTTTAATGTTTTTACACCTCCTCCATATGCAAAAGGCATAAATGCTTCGCTTGCCATTTGGCCAATTTGTTCAAAATTTGGGTTTCTTTTTTGCTTTGAAGCATTAATATCTAACAAAATTAATTCGTCAACTTCTTTTTCATTGAATATTTTAATGGCATTAATTGGGTCGCCAATGTAGTTTGGATTTTTAAATTTAATAGTTTTAACCAATCCTTTTCCATCATAAAGTAAGCAAGGTATAATTCGTTTGAGTGCCATTAGATTTTTGAAAAGTTTTCTAAAAGTTTCATTCCAAATTTTAAACTTTTTTCGGGATGAAATTGTACCCCATAAATATTATCTTTCATTACCATACATGTGAAATCGTTTCCAAAATGACTCGTAGCGAGGGATTGACTTTGGTCGAAACATTTTACATAATAAGAATGGACGAAATAAAATCTGCTTTTACATATACTATCAATTAATGAGTTTTGTTTTTGCACGGTAATATAATTCCAACCCATATGAGGCACTTTGAGTTTCAGCGATGAATTTAAATTAAACTTAACTGTTTCTGCATCAATCCAACCTAAGCCACTTTTCTCACCTTCTTCACTTCTTTTTGTAAGAAGTTGCATGCCTAAACAAATTCCTAAAATTGGGGTTTCATCTTCAAACACCTTCTTGTACAGTAACGGAATTAATTTTGAATCTTCTAAGTTCTTCATTCCTGCATCAAACGAACCAACTCCGGGCAAAACTAACTTTGAGGCATTTGCAATAACCTTTTCATCACAAGATACGCAAACGTTTTCTATGCCAGCTTTTTTAAACATATTTAAAACAGAAGCTAAATTCCCTAACCCGTAATCAACAATAACAATCATCCTAAATAGTATCTCTTAAAACATTAATTGAGCTTCAAAATGTTTTTGGGTACCTTAACTTTAACATTTTGTTTTAAACTTAATAATTCAATTTGGACATAATCTTCTGAGCCAAATTGAATCAATATACCTTTATGTCCTTTTAAAAATCCTTGTAAAATTTCAACTTCATCTTTAAGCTTTAACCCTTTTACTTCAGACGTTACATCATAACCTGTTTTTTCGATTGACTTCAGAATATCAATTTCTTCATCTCTAATTTTAGCTTCTTCTTTATTAAACTTCACAAATGAGAATACACTCGGATTGAATAACACCTTTTCTTTGTCTAGCAAATTTATTTTTACAAAAACATACCCAGTTAACATTGGAAATGCTACCCACTTTTTTCTATCACTCCATTGTTGCTGCTTTTTTATAGATGGAGAATAGGCTTCTATATTTTGTTGAAGCAATTTTTCAACCACTTTTTTTTCGTGACGAACATTAACATAAACAGCATACCAATTTTTCATTTTTTTTAATGGCTTCGCTACCTCACTCACATGAAGTTGTAATAATTTTTAAAAAATATAATTTATAATTAAGCCTTATTTTTATTATATCCGTAACCATATCCGTAACCATAGCCGTAACCGTAACCATATCCATAGCCATAACCATATTTCGAATAATAATACTTATTTTTTCGACGTTTTACGCCGTTTAATACCAAATAAACATGTTTAATTGAATTATCTGTAACTGTTTTATGAAACAAGTTTAAAACATGTTTGTTGGCATACTTTGCATTTAACACAAATAAATTAATATCAGAATACTGCATTAAATAAGCTGCATCCGACAATAATCCTAATGGTGGAGTATCAATTAAGACATAATCAAAATTCTGTTTTGCATAGTCCATCAATTCTTTCAATTTATCAGATAGAACTAAATCGGAGGGATTTGGAGGAATTGGTCCAGATAAAATGGCATAAAGATTTTTAATTTGAGTATTCTTTACGATTTCATCCAGGGTGTTAGCGCCAACCATAAATGTACTAATTCCTATATCCGCATTAAGTTCAAGAGCTTTTTGAATTCGAGGTTTATGCAAGTCTAACTCTAAAAGCACGACGCGTTTTCCTCCTTTAGCTAATATGGCGGCAATATTAATGGTTGTAAATGTCTTACCTTCCCCCGGCCCGTTAGAAGTTACTAAAATAGTGCTTTTAGGAGCGTTAAGGAATACGTATTGTAAATTAGTTCTGAGGGTTCTAAACGCTTCAGATACAAATGAATTAGGATTTGTTTCAACTGCAAAACCAAAATTGTGTAAATTTTTCTGAAAAGGTAAATCTCCTATTATCGGCAAGTGTGTCTTTTCTGCCAACTCTTCCACTGTTTGAATTGTTGTAAAGAAAAATACTCTAAGTAAAATAATAATGATAGAAATAATTAATCCTGTTGTAATAAATTTAGAAATAATTGAGTTTCTATCTGGGCTTACAATACCTATATTTCTTGGGCTATCAATCACATTTATTTCTGGAACGATAGATGCCTTAGCGATTTTAGTGTTGGCTTTCTTCTGCAACAAAAAGTTAAACATTTCTTCATTAACATTTACTTTTCTTTGTATATTTAATATCTCACGTTGCTTTTGAGGGATTGTTTTTATTTCTTCTACATAATTCGAAATCTCATTATTTAGGTTTTCAATAATTTTATAACTTGCATTCCTGGTATTATTGACATAAACCAACATACTTTGTTTTAACTGCTTGATTTTTTGTTTAATTTCTATAACATTTGGATTAATAACCTTTGAAGAACTTAAAACTTTTCCTAAATCAATTTGGGAAGAATATAATTCTTTAACTGAAGAAATTAAAAAATTATCGTTATCAACTAAAAATACATTAGGAGGCAAAAACTGTGGGTCTTTATCTTCGATAATGTATTTCTCTAAATCATTTATAGCGTCTATTTTTAACTTCAATTTAGATTTTTGATCATCGTAGGATGAAAGTTTGGTGAAAAAATCTGTTTTTTCCCATTCTAAATCTAAAATAGAGTTATCTTTTTTATAGTTTTGCATGGTATCCTCCACATCTTTTAAAGATGAACGAACTTCCTCCAATTGCTTATCAATGTATGTTACAGTGCGCTCATTAATATCAAAACGAGCATTGAGTGATCTGTTTATGTATGACCTTGATAAAGTGTCTAAGATCAATACCGCTCTTTCTGGCAGAATATCATTTAAAGATAAGACTAAAACATTTGTGTAATCCGGGTTTAAAACCTCTAACCCTTGCTGATAATTATAAACTAAATTATTTAAATCGTGGACATTAAACTGGTATTCAATTTGGGAAAGTTGCGCTAAAGTATTGCGATTAAAATTCCCATCTCTTTCAATAAAAAAATTGAAATCAATATCTATGCAGTCCTCTCCAAACTTTCCAACTTTCAATATATCTTCGCCATTTAAATTATATTTTAACTGAAATTTGTCATAATCTAGAATCCTAAAACTAATTAACATTTCGTTAAGGCGGGGATTTATATTTTTGACATTAATTTTAAATGGATTGCCTGAAAACTGCTCTGTTGTTCTTACTCTTCCAATGATAAAATAAGAAACTTGTAGTCGATCTTTTAATTTATCAATGGTTTCTTTCATTAAATCATACGATTTAATAATACGCATTTCATTAGAATTATCAATAAAACTTTGGGTTCCGCCGTAAAAACTAGCATTATTATCAGTAATCAAATTTTCCTTGTAATACGTATCATTTGATTTTAAGAGTTCTACTGAAGCTTGATATACATTTGTTAATTTATAGATGTAAAAATAACCAATCACATACAAGGACGAAATAATTATAACGGGTATATACCAATTTCTTGCAAAAATCCTCCAAATTACTTTAAGGTCATTTACATTTAAATTTGAAATATTGTTTTTTTGGCTCAAAATAGCAACTTAACTAACGTGTCAAATATAATAAATTGGACTCATTTTAACAATACAATTGTCGATACAATTAAAAATAGTTACATTTATACCAACTTAATAACTTTTCAAAGCAATGAAATTAACTACTAAACTTATAGGCTTTTTTATTTTAGCCACATCTGTTTCCTGTTTTGCTGGTCCGCCTCCCCCGGGCGGTGGCGGTAGTCCAATTTGTTGGCCTCCGCCTTGTATTCCTATTGATGGGGGTATTTCGTTGCTTATTGCAGCTGGTGTCATATATGGAGGCTCAAAGCTTTACACTAAAAAAAATACTAAGATTTAATTACAACCTATATTTAATTAATTCGCTTTGAAAATCAAAGATGTTTTAAAACAACCAGCATATCAAGCAATTGGCAACTTTTAAATCCTTGAATACATTTCATAAATTCTTATTAAAAGCGAGCTTGCTTTATGTACTTTGTTATTTTTTTTATGAGTTTATTTTAAAAGAGCATACAAATTTTGACCAATATTTCATTCGTGTAATTATTAATGCTTGTGAAAAGATTTTATCCTTTTTAAATTACAAAACCTTTTCAAGTAGAGAAATCAATGATTTTCAAGTTTTTGGAATTGATGGATCTAATGGAGTTTGGATAGGCGGACCTTGCAATGGAATCACGCTGATGTTTTTATTTGCCATCTTTATTATTGCTTATCCTGGAAATTCAAAACATAAGTTGTGGTATCTGCCTTTAGGAATAATACTAGTTTACGGTTTAAATCTTTTAAGAATAGTTTCTTTATCGCTCATCGCTTATTACAAACCATCTTACCTCGAATTTAATCACACCTATACATTTACATTTATTGCTTATAGTTTTGTTTTTAGTTTATGGATGCTTTGGGCAAATAAGTTTTCAAATGAAAAAGAAAACATATGAAAATGGCCTTAAAATATACAAGCATTTTAAGTGCTTTCGCTTTTCTCGGCTTTAGTAAGGAATTTTTATTTGTAAATATTAATAATCAATTATATAAAACATATTATAAAAATAACGACATATTAATTTCAAAAAGCCTAACTTTTCTCTCTAAATACAGTTATGAAACATTATATTATTTTAAATACCCATTAACAATACTCTATTTTTCAGTCTATTTTATGGTATCGTTTTATTCTGTAAAAATTATTTGTGACAATAAAAAAATAACAATGTGGATTGTTTATATTTATAGTCTATTATTTATTTTATCATGTATAACTATGCTCTATAATTATATAATCAATAATCAATTATCAGGCGAAGAATATACATTTAGTAGATGGTTAATGGGAATTGCAGAATCACCATTGGTTGCATTTTTCACTATCTCAGCATCAGCACTTTACTCTAAATTAAACATTGAAAAAAAATAAACACTATGAAAAAAGATACAACTATTTTTAAACTGATTAAAGAAGAAAAAGAACGCCAAACTCGAGGTATTGAACTTATTGCTAGCGAAAATTATGTGAGCGACCAAGTGATGAAAGCTATGGGAAGCGTACTAACAAATAAATATGCTGAAGGGTTACCTAATAAGCGTTATTACGGTGGATGTGAAGTAGTTGATAAAGTAGAACAACTGGCAATAGATAGAGCCAAAGAGTTATTTGGAGCAGCATGGGTCAACGTACAACCGCATTCTGGTGCACAAGCAAATGCCGCGGTGATGTTAGCTTGTCTCAAGCCTGGTGATACTATTTTGGGGTTTGATTTATCTCATGGCGGGCATTTGACACATGGTTCGCCTGTAAATTTTTCGGGAAAATTATACCGTGCCACATTTTATGGTGTTGAAGAAAAAACAGGTAGAGTAAATTATAATAAAGTTGAAGAGATAGCTAAAAAAGAAAAGCCAAAAATGATAATTTGTGGAGCTTCAGCATATTCTAGAGATTGGGATTATGCGAGGCTACGAAAAATTGCCGATTCGGTAGATGCTTTATTATTAGCTGATATTTCCCATCCATCTGGTTTAATTGCAAAAGGCATTTTAAATGATCCTTTACCGTATTGTCACATTGTTACCACCACGACTCATAAAACCTTAAGAGGGCCAAGAGGTGGGATGATTATGATGGGGAAAGATTTTGAAAATCCTATGGGTGAAAAAACGCTAAAGGGGGAATTAAAAATGATGAGTGCGTGTTTGGATATGGGTGTTTTTCCTGGAACACAAGGTGGGCCTTTAGAACACGTTATAGCAGCCAAAGCAGTAGCATACGGAGAATGTTTAAGTGATGAATACATGCATTATTGTGTTCAAGTAATTAAAAATGCTCAAGTGATGGCAAAAGCACTAACAGAAAAGGGTTATAAAATTATCTCAGGAGGGACAGATAATCATTGTATGTTAATTGATTTAAGAAATAAAAAACTTACTGGTAAAGAAGCTGAAAAAGCGCTAGGTGAAGCTGATATTACAGTAAATAAGAATATGGTTCCTTTTGATGACAAATCTCCTTTTGTTACCTCTGGCATTCGTATCGGCACACCAGCTATTACAAGTAGAGGATTGAATGAAAAAGATTGCTTAAAAGTTGTAGATTATATTGATGCTGCATTAAAACATAAAGACAATCCTAAAGAAATTGCAAAACTAAAATTAAAAATTAATACCATGATGAATAAATTTCCTTTATTCAAAGACTAATAATGATGATGCTGGTTTTATATCAGCGTATATTAAATGTATAAAAACAAAAAATCCCCTTTCTATACGAAAGGGGATTTTTTAATAAATACCTTTTTAATTTAAAAATGCCATTGGTCATGTTCCCACGTAAAAATATCATTTTTAATACGATCAGATTCCAATAAGGCATCTATACCTCTTGAGTATTCAGAAATTTGCCTATCAAACACATTGGTTTCTTTGGTAATTACGCTAGCAAATTGACGTTTCCAAAAAATATCTTCAAAAGTTCTACGCTCTGCATCATTTTTTGGATTATAAACTTCGTGCTTAGCAAAAAATTTACGACAAGACGGGAAATAAACCCAAAATTGTTCTTTTGGTGCTTCTTTTTCTTCATCATATGTGTAAATTCCCATTCCTAAAATACGAACTTCTAAAACGGATTTTTGTTTATCAAAAAACCAATCTTCTTTCAAACGAATTTTACGAAATTGTCTGTACATCCAAGTAGAATCAAACGTTCCAACACGAGTTGCAACTTCGGTTCCATCTTCAAGATAAGACATCTGCTCAACTGTGTCAATTTTAACGATTTTATTTCGAATTACAGAAGGCTCCAACTGAACTTGAAATTCTTCATCACTAAAAGCAATCAACTCATTTTTCAATATATACTTGAACAATACTTGTAACAGTGAAATGCGACTTACACCAATTTCTAAAGGAAAATACAATTGCTGATTTTGTTTTTCACGCATATCTAATTCTCTCCACACACGTTTTTCCCATGTCACATCGGCTTCACGCAAATGAGTATAGGGAATAACACGTCGGTTAGTTGAGTTTTCTTTATCATAAACACCATCCTTGTAATCACCGGGTTGGAAAATACTAGGTTGTGCATTACTATTTGTACTTACTAAAATAGCAAAAGCACATAAAAAGATAAGTTTGAATTTTTTCATAATCGTTTATTTTACTTTTATCGTTACACCTGGTATATTTCTGATGGTACCATCAGGACCTTTAGCTTTCACGTTATCTACAAATATTTTACTTCCAACACCGGCAGAAGCTAAAACAGCTTTTGCCCCTGAAGATAAATTATTTCCTGTACAAGCCTCACTTTTTAAATTACCTTTCACAACTGCACTTAATTCAAAAGATACTACAATGAATTTGGCATCAAAATCGAACCCTGCTAATTCTGCACCAACACCTGCAATAGAGGCTAATTCCGATTTTTTCATGTCTACATTACCTGTTTTACCACCAACTTTTGCAACTGGATCAGGTATTTTCTTAACACGGAATTTTTTTGCAGGGCCTTGTGGTTTTGTTCCATCTTTCGTTTTTGCAGACACAGAAATTTCACATTCTCCAACAGAGGTGAATTTTAAAACAAACTTACCTCCAGCGCCGCCAGTTTTGGTACAACCACCACCTGTTGCATTCACTATTAAATCAGTTGGCGATACACCAGCAGCAGAAACTGCAATTGGATTATCAACACCAATATAGAACACGTTCATTTTTTCAGCCTCAACAGCTACAGCAGGAGCTGCAACCATATACGTTGCAGAAAAAGGATATCGATCAAAAGAACCATCTGGCTTTTTGAACTTAATGACACCTTTAAATGTCTGCTCACCCTGTCCGCCTGTTCCAGCTGAATACTTACCAATACCATTTTCAACGGTTTCTAATAATGTACCTCCTGAAGCAGATGCAGAATCTGCTCCAATCAAAAATTCTAAATCGCCTTTAGCTGCTTTTGATGAAGACGCTACTAATAAAATATCCGCTTTATAAGGTTGTCCAGCTTGAATATAAGAAGAAGGTGCAATAACCTTTGCCTCTAAGTGGTCAAATTTAATGGCAAGTTTTCCACTAGCGCCAGAAAATACTTGTAAAATTTCAGCTTCAACGTTCTTTAAATCGTTTTGAATTTTATTGAAACTTGTATAAACAGCGGCTAATGGTAAATGATAAAAATTATCCATTTCCCAGTTAAATTCAATACCATCTTCTAAACGCTTACTATCAACTGGCTTAATTGAACCAATTTTCTTTTTAATACCTTGGTAATCGTCATCCAACAACTTAGTTTTTGGATCTTTCTGCATCGTTTCAACCATAGAGATCAACTTGTCATGAAGACTTGTTAATTTTCCACGCAATTCATGAGCAGTTAAAGGTCCTTTTTCAGGAGACTTTGGCTCACCTAATCCTAGCACGTGACTTGGAATATCGTAATCATCGATTTTTTCCATACGGCGTAAATTTAAAGTATCAGCCACTTTTTCATTTCCTCCAGTCGTTGCTTGTTCTGTATGAACAACAACATTAGTTCTTACTTGTCCGATATATTTAAAAACGTCTGCGATTTCTTTTTGAGCTTCAACCGCTTTCTCGTAATAAGGTTTAGCGGCTGCATTACCGTTAATCGAAGCTTCAAACGATTTGGCTGTACGAAGATTATTTTCGTTTAAGTTTTCTTTAGACTTAGCCAAACTTTCGTTTACAGCCAAATATCCTTGTAAAACTTGTTTTGATGTATTCATTGCCAAGAGTGCTGTTAGTACGAGATACATCATACCAATCATCTTTTGTCTTGGGGTTTCTTTACCGCCTCCCATATTATTTTATAATTACTTTTAGATTAATATTTTAATGAATTTTAAACCGTCATTTTTCAAAAATGAACGTAATACTATTATTTATTTACAATTATTTATTATAATTCATTGCACCTAACATGTTTCCGTAGATACCGTTTAATGCAGTTAAATTAGAAGATAATGTAGACATTTCCTGACGATATTTTTTAGTATCATCTACAGAATCATGTAAATTTTTCATTAAATCAGATAAACCACCATAAAATTTCTCAGTAGCTTCTAAATGATTTTTTGAACCTTGTAATTGTAATTCATAAGTAGCATTTAATGCGTTTAAGTTACTAGAAACTTTACCTAAAGAATCTCCAATTGAACTACTAACATCGTTTGAAGCAGCTAAACTAACCATAGATTCTGCCGCTTTTGAATAGGTGTCAGCTAAATTAGATACATTTTTAGATGCCGATTTAACGCTATCAACATATTCATTCGTAGCTAAATGAGCATTTGATAAATCTCCCATTTTAGAAGCATTATCACTTAATGAACGCATACCCATACCTAAACTTTCAATTAATTCAGGTCCAATTTTTGCTTCAGCAAGCATATTATCCAATTGATTTGTTAAAGGTAAATTACTATGTTCAGAAGATTCTTCATCTTCATGTCCGCCCATACCACCTAACTCAGGGTAAGCTAAAGACCAATCGTATTCCTCATGAGGAATATCTAAACCGAATAAAATAAATAATACAGCTTCTGTACCAAGACCTGCAATTAAAGCTGCAGATGCTCCTGGCCAGTGCATAATTTTAAATAAGGCTCCAACAATTACAACTGCTGCACCAAAACAAGATGCTAAGTGTAAATACTTTTTAAAACCGGTTACTTTAGGAAGTTTGCTCATAGTTGTTTAGTTTTTAATTAGTTGAGTTTTTGTGTTTGTTTATTTGTGTTTATATGTGTGTGTTTATTAAATTTCATCACCTTTAGCGCGACCTAAATAAGTCATCACATTACGGAATCCAATGTAACATTTTGCTGTATCTTGGTATTCATAGGTACGCGTGCTTACTTGTAAATAATATCCTACATCTTTCCAAGAACCTCCGCGAATTACTTTACGCTTTAAAACATTAGCATCCTTGTCTTGCGCCTCATAAGTATAATCAGGATTTAAATCGTGAGAAAAATCATAAGATGATTCGTCGAATGCATTATTTGTCCATTCAGAAACATTTCCTGCCATGCAATATAAACCATAATCATTCGGATTATATGAATAGATATAAACTGATTGGAATCCACCATCATCAATATATGAACCTCTCATTGGCTTAAAGTTACCTAAGAAGCAACCTTTTGCGTTACGAATATATGGCCCACCCCAGGGATATGGAGATAGATCATTTCCACCACGAGCAGCATATTCCCACTCAGATTCAGTTGGCAAACGGAAATCATTTACTATTGATTGTTCCGTACCGATTAAAAAATTATTCAATAAATTAGATCTCCAAATACTAAAAGCTCTTGCTTGTTTCCAAGTAACACCAACTACTGGATAATCATCATAGGATGGATGCCAAAAATACATATTAGTCATTGGTTCATTAAATGAATACGTAAAATCGTGAACCCAGGCCAATGTATCAGGATACACATTAATAACATCCTTTAATACAAAAACAGAACGGTCAACACTTTTACGAACATTTGATGTATAATTACCATTACCAACTGATTTTTGATCAGTAACATCATACGTCCCTAATGTTTTAGGATCTTTGCTTGGATCACCAACTGCATTTGACAACCCACCCGGTACGCCATTTTGCCCTTCGTTTGTATGAACGCCATTCATATAATCAGATTGTTTGTATGCATGTGATGCATCTTGAACGTCTGGTGATTTCTGAGGTACAAAACGATTGTATTTAGATGCTGCTAATTTAATATCTATTCTATAATACTCATAGTTTAATTTACGAGTATCAATTTCTTTTCTATTATAAAAACGCTCACCTTCTGGCAAATATAAAGGCTGTAAATCTAAACGGTAATCTTCATCATCGCTATCCCATTTAATTTTTGTAGCCCAATTGATGTATGGATCTTGTAAATTATTATCTCCTTTATAAACAGGAAACATAGATAAGAAGTCCTCTTGAGAAATTTGAAAATCTTCTGCGTCAGGCCCCGATCCATTTGCTAATAATTTACGAGCAATTGAATCTCTCACCCAATATACAAATTGACGATATTCATTATTAGAAATTTCAGAATCATCAATATAGAATGCTTGTACTGAAACCATTTTTGACTTAGCTGTGTGAGCCATTGTAATCTCTTGGTCGCTTGGCCCCATGTGGTAACTACCCATTGGAATATAAAGTGTACCAAATGGATCTGGCTGGAACCACTTTTCTCTTCCTTCTACGCCAACTAACTCACCTACCTTTTTATTACAACCTGTAACAACGGCAACAAATGAAGCTAATACAATTAATTTTTTCATAGTACTTTGTTTAGTTTTTTGCTTAAAAAGATTTTAAATTGTAGTTATCTTTTTTTGCGTTTTTATTTTATAATTCAATTTTTTACTTTAGTTACAATTTCGATTATTAACAACTTATTAACAATAAAATTTAACTTTTTAAGGTACTTAAACGGTTTTTTATTTAAAAGGTTACAAATTAATCTAAAAATCTTGCGTTTTGGTATGATGTAATTTTAGGCGTTATTTTAACACTAAAACAATATCCTAACATAATTTCATGTGAACCAGAACTATGACCTCTCAATTTAGATGTTGTAACATCATAAGAATAACCAACTTTCAAACTTTTATTTGGTAAAAATTTTGCGCCAAGCATAGGAGCAATAGCATCTTGCATACGATAAGTAAGTCCAAACCAATAGGTTTTATCAAACATGTAAGTAACATTTAAGTCTAATTGAGTAGATGTTCCGTCTGATTTAATATTGATATTAGGAGTTACAGCATGTTCAGGAGTTAAATCAAATGTATAACCACTCATAATGTAATAGTGACGAGCTAAAGCATATTTTACATTGGTATTTGCAGCAACATCTTGAGCTGTCAAGTGAGTTGAAGATAAACCAACATAAAATTTATTTGCAATAGTGTAATATGCACCAAAACCTAAATCATAAGTCATTTTATTTAATCCAGAATTTGTAGCAACAGTAGTTCCAGTACCTGAAGTATAACCTGGTATTGAATTATCTTGAACGCCATTACCATCAGGAGTTATCCAAGCTCCATTGAATGATTTTTGCAGAATACCTGCATCAATTCCAATCCCTAATGTTCCAGCACCAATAACTTTCCTATAAGAAACGGCTAAACGAGCATATAAGGATTTGTCAAAACCAAGTTGATCAGACATAACATTTAAACCAACTCCAATTGGCAAAGTTCCTATCGGCATGTCAAAACTAACTAAAGCAGTTTTTGGCGCTCCAGGAAAATTAACCCACTGCTGACGATATAATACATTTGAACAAATCGCATCAGAAGTTCCTGCATAACCTGGATTATAAATTAATTTATTATGCATAAACTGAGTGAACTGCGGATCTTGTTGAGCAAATGAACTATTCATTAATGCTGTTATTGCAAGTGCTAGTGTGGTAAAAATTTTTTTCATGTTATACCAATATTAGTTTAATTATTTTATAAAAAAGGTAACTACCTCGGGCACCAAGATATAACATTTTTAAATAAACTCAAACTATTTGAACTTTTTTTTGTTAAAAAGTATTGAATTTTTGATTAAGAGTCAAAAAAATACAAAAAAAATACAAAAAAGATGTGTCAATGCCTAATGTTAATTAAAAATTTACAAATTATTTTAATGTATGAAAATAGAAAAAAATTCTCTCCTACATTTAGACAATAAAAAATCGTCCAGATAAATATGATTGCAACTATTTTTCATAAAAGTAAAAATTACCATATCGATTTTTTTAAACCCATTGATATTTCCATACCCTTGAGTAACGATAATAATTGCACTAGCGCTTGGTACGTAAACCCTATGAAATTAGAACCTGTAGAAAATGGGAATTGGATAGGTGATGTAAATAAAGGAGGGTCAGTCAATTTCAGAAATATAATATTCAATCCGCATGGAAATGGAACGCATACAGAATGTGTTGGGCATATTAGTAAAGAATTTATTACAATCAATAAATGCTTAACTCAATTCATGTTTTTGGCAGAGGTAATTACGATTTTACCAACTCAACTTGACAACGGAGATTTTGTAATAACAAAAAAACAAATTGAAATGACATTGGATGGAAATAAGCCGGAAGCTATTGTTATTAGAACACTCAGTAACGGATTAAATAAATTAACGACTCAATATTCAAACACAAATCCTCCCTATATTTTAGAAGAAGCCATTTTATTTATAAATGAAATAGGTGTTGAACATTTATTGATTGATTTACCATCTATAGATAGAGAAAATGACGAAGGCAAATTATTAGCACATCATGCATTTTGGCAATATCCTTCCAACACTCAACTTCAAAAAACAATTACTGAATTTATTTACGTTCCTAATGAAATCATAGACGGAACATACATTTTAAATATTCAAATAGCGAGCTTTGAAAACGATGCCAGTCCAAGTAAACCAATACTATACAAAGTAATTAGTTAATTAGAGTAAAAATAAAAAATAACGATTTTAAAAATGAATTTATATTTACCATATAGCAAGAGTTTAACAGAGTATAAACGTTTTTTGACTCGCGAGGTAACCTGCGGAAGTGTTGGTATTGGAGGAAATAATCCAATACGTATACAAAGTATGACAACAACTGATACGATGGATACAAAAGCTACAGTTGCACAAAGTATAAGAATGATTGAAGCTGGCTGTGAATTGGTAAGAATTACAGCACCGAGTATTAATGAAGCGAAAAATTTAGAATTCATAAAAAAAGAATTAGTTGCAGCTGGATTTCATGCACCCCTTGTAGCAGATATACATTTTACTCCAAATGCAGCGGAATATGCCGCTCGTGTTATTGAAAAAGTGCGCGTTAATCCCGGAAATTACGCTGATAAGAAAAAATTTGAAGAAATTGATTACACTGATTCAGCTTATGAAAAAGAATTAGAAAGGATTAGAAATAGATTTACGCCATTAGTAAAAATTTGCAAAGAGTACGGAACAGCTATGCGTATTGGAACAAATCATGGTTCTTTAAGCGATAGGATTTTAAGCCGATATGGAGACACGCCCTTAGGAATGGTAGAATCAGCATTTGAATTTTTAAGAATTTGTGAAGATTTAAATTACCATAATATTGTGATTTCGATGAAGGCGAGTAATACTCAAGTAATGGTGCAAGCATACAGGCTGTTAGTTCAAAAGATGATGGAAACTAACCGTAATTATCCATTGCATTTAGGTGTTACAGAAGCTGGTGATGGAGAGGATGGTAGGATTAAATCTGCAGTTGGAATTGGTACATTATTAGAAGATGGATTAGGAGATACCATCAGAGTTTCTCTAACTGAAGAGCCTGAATTTGAAATGCCAGTGGCGAAACTACTTGCTGATCGCTACTCAGAACAAAAAATAAAACTTCATCAGTCTATTGAACCTTTAGGCACCGAAAAAGAAAAAATAATTTTATCCTACAATCCTTACGATTATAAAAAGCGTCAGAGTATAGAAATTAATAATATTGGAGGGCATAACTTTCCGCGGGTTATTGCAGATTTTAGTTCGAAAGAACAAATTACTCAAGCGTCACTTTTTGCAGTTGGATACAATTATTCTGTTCCATTAGATAAATGGAATATAAATGATACGGCTTGTGATTATATTTATGTTGGAGATAATCCTATTAATTTTGAAATACCAGGAACACTAGGAATAATAAGCAATAGCGAAGCTTGGAAAAAATTAGAAAATCCATTAAGACACTATCCTCTTTTTTGCGGTAACGAATTTTTTAACACTGAAAAACATCACAACGCATTAAATTTTATTGCCGTAACAAAAGAAATTTTAACATCTGAATTTATTTCAAAAATTAAAAATTTAAAAAATATTGTTTTAGTTTTTGACACGTTTAATCCTCATGCTATGCCTGAATTAAGGCGTTTATTCGTAACACTGGCAGAGCAGCAGATTACCATACCAGTAATCATAAAAAGAAATTATATGGACTTAACGGAAGAAGAATTTCAGTTAGGTGCATCAACAGAAATCGGTGCATTGTTGTTAGATGGCTTAGGAGAAGGCGTATGGTTAAAACAAATAAATTGCACGTCGCCAAAAAACACAAACTCAACGGCTTTTGGAATTTTACAAGCAACAAGAACGCGTATCAGTAAAGCAGAATATATTTCTTGCCCAAGTTGTGGACGAACACTTTTTGATTTACAAGAAACAACGCAAAGTATACGTGAACGAACTGATCATTTAAAAGGTATTAAAATTGGTATCATGGGCTGTATTGTAAACGGGCCAGGCGAAATGGCAGATGCTGATTACGGCTATGTTGGTGTTGGTGTTGGTAAAATTTCATTATACAAAGGCAAAGAAGTTGTTAAAAAAAATGTGCCAAGCGAAAATGCAGTGAATGAATTAGTTGAATTGATAAAAGAAAACGGAGATTGGATTGAAAAACAATAATGAAAATAAAAATTCTTTTCATCATCTTCTCATCATTTAAAAGAAAAAAAATTGAACTATACAAATAATAATTTTACGTCAATTTTTTTAAGTTGTTTACCATTTGTACCTAATAGCGATCAATCAAATTTAATTGCGTTGTTATCTGATTTTATTAGCAATAAAAACGAACGCGAAATTTTTGTTTTAAAAGGGTACGCGGGAACCGGAAAAACAAATATGATTGGAGCGCTTTCAAAAACGCTACCGAGTTTTAAATGGAAAAGTGTTTTATTAGCACCTACTGGAAGGGCTGCAAAAGTTTTATCAAACTATTCGCAAAAGCCCGCACAAACAATTCATAAAAAAATATTCATAAAAATTCCTACACATGATGGTGGAGTTGCATTTGCTTTAGCAGAAAATAAACATACGAATACTATTTTTATTGTAGATGAAGCATCTATGATTGGCTTAGACAACTCAACTTCAGACTCGGTATATCACAGCCTATTAGAAAGCCTATTAGAATATGTATTTAGCGGCACAAACTGCAAATTAATTATGGTTGGTGATACCGCTCAATTACCTCCAATTGGAAGTAATGAAAGCCCTGCATTAGATTTGAGTTATTTAAAAGCAAGTTATCATTTACAAATAAAACATGTTGAACTAAAACAAGTTGCAAGGCAACAAGATGCCAGTGGAATATTAAAAAATGCAACTCACTTAAGAGAATGTATTGACAGTTTTGATGGTAAATTTCCTAAAATAAGTTTGCACAAAGATGTGATAAGACTAAATGGAGAAGATTTAGAAGACGCGCTCAATAACGCTTACAGCAACTATGGTTATAATGATGTATTGCTTGTAACTAGAAGCAATAAGCGTGCAAATTTATTTAACCAAGCTGTAAGAGCTCGTGTGCGTTATATGGAAGAAGATTTGGCGAGTGGGGATTTAATGATGGTTGTAAAAAACAATTACTTTTGGTTAGATGAAAAATCTGAGGCAGGATTTATAGCGAATGGCGATAGCTTAGAAATAAAAAAAATCATTCGTCGAAAAGAAATGTATGGTTTTAATTTTGCTGAATGTTCGGTTAAATTATGCGACTATGAAAACACTCCAGAAATAAATTTAACTTTACTTTTAGACTCTATTTATACAGAAGTTCCATCTCTTACAAAAGAACAACAACAGCAATTATTTTCTAATGTAATGGAAGATGTAAATGACGAGCCGATAAAAAGTGTTCGCATGAATTATTTACGAAAAAGTCCTTATTTTAATGCGTTGCAAGTTAAATTTAATTATTCGGTAACGTGTCATAAAGCACAGGGTGGACAATGGCCTTGCGTTTTTATAGATCAAGGTTATTTAACAAAAGAAATGTTGAATAAAGAATACATTCGTTGGTTATACACTGCTTTTACTAGAGCAACAGAAAAAGTTTATTTAATGAATTTTTCCGATGATTTTTTTGATGTTTAACCACAAAGGTCGCTGAGATTTTTTATAGAACGCAGAGAAAGTTAGACTCATCTAAATTAGAGCAAAAACTAGCCCTGATAGAAGCGGCATCCTTTTTTGCATTTTTTCGTGCAAAAAAGATAGAGCGGAAAGCAGGAAATAGCTCCAAATTATTTTAAACATAAAGCCAATTAAGTTGTAGCAAATTCGTTATATTCGCATACTAAAACATGAAATTAAAGAATGGCAACTTTAGAAAAAAAAATACAAATGGTTGACTTAAAAAGTCAATATTTAAAAATAAAAGCTGAAGTTGATGCTGGTATTGAAGACGTTATTTCAAATACAGCATTTATTAACGGGCCGGCTGTAAAAGAATTTCAAGCAGACCTAGAAAATTACTTACACGTAAAGCACGTTATTCCATGTGCAAATGGGACAGACGCCCTACAAATTGCCATGATGGCTCTGGATTTGAAACCAGGTGATGAAGTGATTACAGCTAGTTTTACGTACGTTGCAACTGCGGAAGTGATAGGTTTACTTGGTTTAACACCAGTTTTGGTTGATGTTTATGAAGATACGTTCGATATCAATATTGAAGCCATAGAAAAAGCCATCACACCAAAAACTAAAGCAATTGTACCTGTTCATTTATTTGGACAATGTGCTGATATGGAACGCATCATGGCTTTAGCGCAAAAGCATAATTTATTTGTAATTGAAGATGTAGCACAAGCTATTGGTGCTGATTATACTTTTAATGATGGCACGATTAGGAAAGCTGGAACCATTGGTACAATCGGTTGCACTTCATTTTTTCCGAGTAAAAATTTAGGTTGTTATGGTGATGGTGGAGCTATTTATACCAACGATGACGACCTCGCGAAAAAATTAAGAATGATTGCTCACCATGGTCAGAGCGTGCAATATGTGCACGATGTGCTAGGCGTAAATTCACGATTAGATACTATACAAGCTGCTATTTTAAAAGTAAAGTTAAAACATCTTGATGAATACGCTGCGGCAAGAAATAAAGCTGCCGATTTTTATGATGTTGCTTTTGCAAATCATCCTAAATTAAAAACACCGGTTAGAGTCAAAAATTCTACGCATGTATTTCATCAATACACATTACAATTGATTGGAGTAGATAGAAAAATATTAAGAGAACAATTAGCAGAGATAGGAATACCAGCCATGATATACTACCCTATTCCATTGCATGAACAAAATGCTTATAAAAGTGTTCGATTTAAAAAAGAAGATTTTCCGATTACTGAAAAACTTTGTGCCACAGTTTTATCGTTACCAATGCATACTGAAATGGATGAAGAAATGTTGAAGTATATTTGTACTAACCTTTTAGAATTAATAGATTAGTCAATGTGACTATTTGACAATGGAACAAAAAGATAACCCCATATTAAAATTGACTATAGAATTTTCTATTGAGGTGATATCTTTTGTTGAACTTTTAGAAAGTAAAAGGAAATTTGTTGTAGCTAATCAATTATTAAAATCAGGGACATCAATTGGTGCTAATGTGCATGAGGCACAAAATGCAGAAAGTAAATCTGATTTTATTCACAAATTAAAAATTGCACATAAAGAGGCGAATGAAACTATGTATTGGCTAACCATTTGTGAGCAATCTAAATCATACCCGACAAGTGAGTTAAAAGAGAAATTACAAATTATTATAAAGATATTATCAAAGATTATATCTTCAACTAAAAACAATTTAAAAAATAAAACAACAATTATTGTCTAGTGAGCATAGTCAGATATACTCATTGTCAAATTAACTAATTGAATATATGAAAATAGCAATTGTAGGAACAGGATACGTAGGACTAGTAACAGGCACATGTTTTGCTGAAGTTGGCATGAATGTAACGTGTATTGATATTGATCAAAAAAAAATTGATAATTTAAACAAAGGAATTTTACCAATATACGAGCCAGGATTAGATGAAATGGTAAATCGTAATGTGGAAAAAAAACGTTTGCATTTTTCAACCAATTTAGCAGAAGCTATTCAAGGTTCTGAAGTTGTTTTTATTGCCGTGGGAACTCCGCCAGATGAGGATGGTTCTGCTGATTTAAAATATGTATTAGCAGTTGCTTCTAGCATAGGAAAACATGCTCAACATTCAATGGTGGTTGTAACTAAAAGCACAGTACCTGTTGGAACAGCAGAAAAAGTGAGAGTTGCTTTAAATGAAGAGTTGTTAAAAAGAAAATCCGATATAGAAATATATGTTGCATCAAATCCTGAATTTTTAAAAGAAGGTGCAGCTATTGAAGATTTTATGAAACCTGATAGAATTGTAGTAGGGGTTGATAATCCGAAAGCTGAAGAGTTTATTAGAAAATTATATAAACCATTTTTAATGAATGGGCATCCAATTTATTTTATGGATATTCCATCTGCTGAAATGACCAAGTATGCAGCAAATGCTATGCTTGCAACTAAAATTAGTTTCATGAATGATATTGCAAATCTTTGTGAAATCATGGGTGCTGATGTAAACATGGTTCGTAAAGGAATTGGAAGTGATACACGTATCGGAACTAAATTTATTTATCCAGGTGTTGGTTATGGTGGAAGTTGTTTCCCAAAAGATGTGAAGGCATTAATTAAAACAGCAAACGAAAATAAATACAAGATGCGTGTTTTAACAGCTGTTGAAGAGGTCAATGAAAATCAAAAAGAAGTCCTTTTCAATAAAGTAAAAAATCATTTTAAGGGAGATTTAAAAGGGAAGAAATTTGCACTTTGGGGCTTATCATTTAAACCAAAAACAGATGACATGCGCGAAGCACCATCTTTAGTAATCATCGAAAAATTATTAAAAGAAGGGGCCAATGTTGTGGCCTATGATCCTGTTGCCATGCACGAAGCACAGCGTATGATAGGTGATACAATTACGTATTCGCTAGATATGTATGATTGCTTAAATGATGCAGATGCCCTATTAATTGTAACTGAATGGCCAGAATTTAGAGTCCCTGATTTTAATGAAATAGGAAAACGTTTAAATGAAAAAACACTATTTGACGGTAGAAATATTTTCGATTTTCAAGATATGAAAAAACTTGGTTACAATTATTATTGTGTTGGAATAAACACGAATTAATAAAAATAAATAACATTAAAACAAATTAGGTTGATACACTTATGCAAAAAAGAATTTTAATAACAGGAGCAGCAGGATTTTTAGGTTCACATTTATGTGATCGTTTTATCAAAGAAGGAATGAGTGTTGTGGCTATGGATAATTTGATTACAGGAGATTTAAAAAACATAGAACATCTTTTTAAACTTCCTCAATTTGAATTTTATCATCATGATGTTTCTAAATTTATTCACGTGCCAGGAGACATCGATTACATATTGCATTTTGCATCACCTGCAAGTCCAATTGATTATTTAAAAATTCCGATTCAAACATTAAAAGTTTCGTCATTGGGAACTCATAATGTACTAGGTTTTGCAAGAGTTAAAAAAGCAAGAGTATTAGTTGCCTCAACAAGTGAAGTATATGGAGACCCTGCGGTACACCCTCAAACAGAAGAATATTGGGGCAATGTAAATCCAGTAGGGCCACGTGGTTGTTACGATGAGGCAAAACGTTTTATGGAAGCTTTAACAATGGCTTATCACGAAACGCATGGGTTAGAAACACGTATCATTCGTATATTTAATACATACGGACCAAAAATGAGATTAAATGATGGGCGCGTATTACCAGCATTTATTGGTCAAGCGCTTCGTGGAGAAGATTTAACTATGTTTGGAGACGGAAGTCAAACTCGTAGCTTTTGTTTTGTAGATGATTTAGTAGAAGGTATTTATCGTTTACTAATGAGTGATTATCATTTGCCAGTAAACATCGGAAACCCTGATGAAATTTCTATAAAAGATTTTGCTGATGAAATTTTAAAACTAACAGGTTCAAATCAAAAATTAATTTCATTGGATCTACCAAAAGATGATCCTAAACAAAGAAAACCTGATATTACAAAGGCACAACAATTATTAGGCTGGAATCCTAAGGTAAATAGAGCCGAAGGTTTGAAAATAACTTACGATTATTTTAAATCATTAAGTAAAGAAGAACTGCATAAAACAGAACATCGCAATTTAGAAACGCTTAATAAATAAGCATCATTGCGTAAATGAAAAAAATAAAAACAATTAGGCATTATACAATTCTTGTAAAAGGAAAAGTTCAACGTGTAAATTACCGTGTGTTTGCGCAATCAAAAGCCATGAAATTAAATCTTACTGGTTTAGTCAAAAATTTACATAACGGTGATGTGTATATTGAAGTAGAAGGCGAAGAAGAAAATGTCAATACATTTATCGACTGGTGTTATGTTGGTTCTCCTTTATCAAAAGTAACTGAAGTCATTTCTGAAGAACAACCACTAAAAGATTTACAAACGTTTGAACTTAAGCGATAAATCTTTCGTTCAAACGTTTTTTTATTCCATTAAGAAGTAACAGACTCTTTCATTTTATTGGCATTTAAAATAGCCACTTGCTGCGCAATGTTTTGTGCCATTTCTCTAAACGCTAAGGCCTGCGGAGTTGTTTCTTGTAAAACGGCTGGTCTCCCAATATCTCCCGATTCTCTGATGCTTTGTACTAAAGGAATTTGACCAAGTAAAGGTAAATTCATTTCTTCTGCTAAATTTTTTGCACCATCTTTTCCAAAAATATAATATTTATTTTCAGGCAATTCTTCTGGCGTAAAGTAAGCCATGTTCTCAACAATACCTAAAACAGGAACATTAAGAGCTGGTAATTTAAATAATGCAATTCCTTTTCGAGCATCTGCTAATGCTACGGCTTGTGGAGTACTTACAATAACAGCACCGGTAATTGGAATGGTACTACACAATGTAATTTGTATATCGCCTGTGCCAGGAGGTAAATCAATAATTAAATAATCTAATTCACCCCAATTCGTATCCAAAAACAATTGTGTTAATGCTTTAGATGCCATTGGACCGCGCAATGCAATAACCTGATCCGGGCCTGCTAAAAATCCAACTGAATTTAATTTAACTCCATAACTTTCAACCGGAGCCATTTTTGGTTTACCATCAAATTCTGATTTGGCTGGCATATCATTCTGTACATCAAACATAATGGTTTGCGACGGACCATAAATATCTGCATCAACCAAACCAACTTTTGCACCTTGCTTTGCTAATGCTACTGCTAAATTTGCTGAAACAGTTGACTTCCCTACTCCACCTTTACCAGAGGCAACGGCGATAATATTTTTAATTTTAGATAATGTTGTATTATCTGTACTTCGTGTTGATGTAACGTTAGATGTCATGTTTACATTTACAATGGCTTCCTTATCCACATAAAATTTAATGGCATTCACACAAGCGTTGTGAATCATGTCTTTCATAGGACATGCAGGTGTTGTTAATACAACAGTAAATGAAACATTCTTACCATCTACCGCAACATCTTTTATCATTCCGAGAGTCACTAAATCTTTTTTAAGATCTGGATCGTCTACATATTTTAAAGCGTCAATAACGCTATCAATTGTAATTTCCATGTTTGTTTTTTTTATTACCTAACATCTAAAAAAAAATATTAGGAGAGTGAATCGTTTAAACTAAAAACACATTAATGCATCATTTGTTTTGCGATGTTAAATAAATCTGCTTCTTCGAAATCTCTTCCCATTATTTGTATACCTATTGGTAAGCCATTACTATGAAGTCCGTTTGGCACTGAAATGGCAGGGCAACCAACAATATTTGCTTGCACAGTAAATATATCTTCTAAATACATTTTGATTGGATCGGCACTATTTTTACCAAATTCAAAAGCTGTTCCGGGAGTTGAAGGTGTTACAATGAAATCGTATTCAGATAAAATTTCACGTGTTTTTTGACGAATTTTATTTCTTACTTTTTGTGCTTTACTATAATACGCATCATAATAACCAGCACTTAAAACAAAAGTCCCTAACATGATACGGCGCTTTACTTCTTTACCAAAACCTTCACTGCGTGATTTTTTATAAGTGCTTTCTAAATCAGTCGCATTTGGACTTCTATAACCAAAATGAACGCCATCAAAACGTGATAAATTAGATGATGCTTCGGCTGTAGTAATTACATAATAGGTTGGTACTAAAAAATCTAAATACGGAAAATCAACTGATGCAATTGTGTGACCATCATTTTTTAATCTATCTAAAGTATCTAATGTTTTTTGTTTAACCTCAGCATCTAAACCATTTGCCTCAACACACTCTTTTAAATAAGCGATTTTATATTTTTTAGTTTGGCCTAATCCTTCTGAATAATTTCCAACCTCTTTTTGAGAAGCTGTTGTATCAAATTCATCAGCACCTGCCGTTACTTGCAATAATAAAGCGGCATCGTCTACTGTTTTTGTTATTGGCCCAATTTGATCAAATGAAGAACCATAAGCAATTAAGCCCCAACGCGAAACTCTTCCATATGTCGGTTTTAATCCCACTGTTCCTGTAAACGAAGCAGGCTGACGAATAGAGCCACCTGTATCTGAACCCAAGGCAACGTGACACAAATTTGCTGCAACTGCTGCTGCTGTTCCTCCTGATGAACCACCTGGAACTGTTTTTTCATTTAATGGATTTAATACTTTTCCGTAAGCCGAATTCTCATTACTACTGCCCATTGCAAATTCATCACAATTTAAACGACCAATAATAATAGCATCTTCTTTCAATAAACGCTCTACAACAGTAGAAGAATAGAGTGATTCGAAGCCTTCTAAAATTTTAGATGAAGCTGAAACTTTATGACCTTTGTAACAAATGTTATCTTTTAATCCAACAATGACTCCTGCTAATTTTCCAGTAAGACTTTTTGATGAGGCTCTCGAAGCATTTATTTTTTCGTCAACACGCTTCGCTTGCTCCATTGCTGAAACATGAAATACTTCTAAAAATGCATTTAATTGTTTTTTGGATTCAATGGTTTTAATAGAATCTTCAACTAATTGAACGCAGGTAATTTTACCAGCGATTAAATCTGTTTGAAGATTTTGTATGGTTGAAAATTTATACACTGTAATTTATATTAAATAATAAAAGCGTCAATCAGTTTGAAAGACGCTTATTTTTTTGTGATTTTTTAAAATTATTTATTCTCGCCTTCTGAAGTGCTTTCGCCTTTAGAAGCGTCTTTAAATTCTTTCATACCCTTTCCTAAACCTTTCATTAATTCTGGAATTTTTTTTCCTCCGAACATTAATAAAACTATAACTAAAATAATTATAATTTCTTGAGTACCCATGCCTAATATTAAGTGTGTCATGATTTTAAAATTTATAAAACAAATATACGTTTTATTTAGTTTTTTACAAAATTAAGAAAAACAGCAAGCCACCTTTATTTCCCCTTCGATTTCTTAGCGTAAACCTCATAAACAGCCTCTAATTCGGTAAACCAATCGTTACCATATTTTCTGATTAAAGGCTCTTTTAAAAATTTAAAAACAGGAACGTTTAAGGCATTTCCACATTCGCAAGCTGGTTTGCAAATATGCCAATTGTGATAATTCACCGCATCATATTCTTTATACTCGGTTATACGAATTGGATATAAATGACATGATATGGGTTTTTTCCAATCAGTTTTTCCATCTATATAAGCTTGTTCAATCGAACACTTAGCAATATTATTAGAATCGAAAAATACAAAAGCGCATTCTTCACCATCACTCACTAAAGTGGTTGTATAATCTCCATCCGAATCTAAAACATACGTTCCTTGCTTTTCAACTGCAGCAATTCCTTTTTCATTCATGTAAGGTTTTGCAGTTGGATACACTTTATCTAACTGCTTTAATTCTTTTTTACTTAATGGTGCTCCACTATCGCCTGCAACACAACAAGCGCCCTTACAAGCAGTTAAGTCGCACACAAATTTTTTGTCAAAAATATCTTCAGAAATTAATGTATGATTAATTGCTATCATGCTATAGTAAATTTATTTTTTTGGAATTCGTACTAATACTTCTAATAAAAAACCCCAGTATTTTTGTACAGAACTTATTTGAGCTCTTTCATCAGGAGAGTGAGCGCCTTTAATATTTGGCCCAAAGGAAATCATTTGCATCTCAGGATAATTTGTTCCTAAAATTCCACATTCTAAACCTGCATGGCAAGCGCTTACTTTTGCTTCAGAATGATAACGTTCTTTATACAAATCGCTCATCAATTTCACAATGGGTGCAGATGGTTTAGGAGTCCAGCCTGGATAAGATCCTGATGTAACAATATTAGCTCCCATCAATTCAAATGCAGATGTAATGGCGTGTTGTAAATCTAACTTCTCGCTATCCACTGAACTACGCGTTAAACATTGGATTTGATAGGTTCCATCTTTTACAATAACACGTGCCACATTGTTTGAAGTTTGAACTAAACCAGCAATATCTGAACTCATGCGATATATACCAAAAGGACATGCGTAAATACTACGCAATAATTTATACTGAAAATCTGCAGACACTACTTGTGTTGGAATTTCAGTTTCTTCAATGGTAATAACTACATTAGGATCCGTTGTTTTGTATTCAGCTTGAATAATACTCTCAAATTCTTGAATACTTTTTTTCAAATTATTTGCATCGCCTACAGTTATAACTGAAACTGATTCGCGAGGGATTGCATTTCTTAAACTACCACCATCAATAGAGGCAATCTCTATAGTTAAATCACGTGTTAAATTTAATAATAAACGATTCATGATTTTATTTGCATTTCCTCTTCCACGATGAATATCCATTCCTGAATGTCCACCCGTTAAACCTTTTACCGAAATTTTATAAGCTATTATATGTTTCGCGTGCTCGCTCGTATATGTTCCACTAGCAGTAATATCAACACCTCCAGCACAACCAATAGTTAACTCATCATCATCTTCAGTATCCAAATTCAACATGATACTACCATCTAACAAACCACCTTTTAATGCTAAAGCACCAGTCATTCCTGTTTCTTCGTCAATTGTAAATAGAGCTTCTAAAGCAGGATGTGGAATAGTTGTTGATTCTAACAACGCCATGATGGATGCAACACCAACACCATTATCAGCGCCAAGTGTGGTACCGTTAGCTTTTACCCAATCTCCTTCCACAAACATTTCAATCCCTTGTGTATTAAAATCAAAGTCAGTTGCTGCATTTTTTTGATGCACCATATCTAAATGACTTTGCAACACAACGGTTACTCTGTCTTCCATTCCTATGGTTGCTGGTTTTTTAATAATTACATTTCCAACTTCATCAACATAAGTTGGTAAGTTTAATGTTTCGCCAAATGATTTTATAAATTGAATAACGCGTTCTTCTTTTTTTGAAGGACGTGGCACAGCATTTAAATCTGCAAAATTATTCCACATCATAGTGGGTTCTAGTTTTCTAATGGCTTCGTTCATGGCGTGTTAATTTTAAAGTATAAATGTAAGCTTATAATTTATTTTTTGAGAACTTTTAAGCATAATCTTTATTACTTTCGTTATCAAAAAAAAGACGAATTGAATACTAGAGGAACTACACCTAAAGATGGAAATAGCGGTTTGCATCTGCGTAACAAACACCACGCCAGTTATAATTTTACCGAATTAGTAGGGGTTTGTCCTGAGTTAAAATCATTTGTAATCATTAATAAATTTAAAATTGAAACCATTGATTTTACAAATGCCGATGGAGTAAAAATGCTTAATAAAGCCTTGCTGCAAAAATTCTATGGCATCTCGCATTGGGATATTCCAAAAAATTATTTATGCCCTCCCATTCCTGGAAGAGCTGATTATATTCATAATACGGCAGACTTACTCAGTTCTAGTAACGGAGGAATTATTCCAAAAGGCAAATCCATTCGAGTTTTAGATATTGGTGTTGGTGCCAATTGTATATATCCATTAATAGGACATAAAGAATATGGTTGGTATTTTATTGGTTCTGATAGCGATGCTTTTTCTGTAAAAGTAGCGTCACAAATTGTAAGCGCAAATGATTTATCAAACGTTATTGATATCAGGCATCAAGCAAATGCCTTGGCTATTTTTAAAGGAATACTTAAGCCAACAGAAATAATTGATATCACACTTTGTAACCCTCCGTTTCATTCATCTGCAGAAGAAGCTCAATTTGGTTCATCTAAGAAATGGAAAAATTTAGGTTATAAAAAAACAGTAAAACCTGTTCTAAATTTTGGAGGTCAAACGAACGAACTATGGTGTAAAGGTGGTGAGGTTGGATTTATTACAAGAATGATTTTTGAAAGTATTGAATTCAAAGAACGTAGTTTGTGGTTTACGTCTTTAGTTTCTAAAAGCGAACATTTAAATGCCATTTATGTGGCATTAAAAAAAGCAGGTGTTGTATCTGTAAAAACAATTCAGATGACGCAAGGGAATAAAATAAGTAGAATGGTTGCTTGGACTTTTTTGAATGACATGCAACACATACAATGGAGCTTGAAACGTTGGAAATAATTGTTTAATAAAAAAATTAGCATCCATTTTTAATGTACTTTTACATACATCATTAACTCACTTATTTTCAATAAAAAAATATAATACTATGTCATTAATTAAAGGGTATGCCGCTAAAAATGCTGGAGAAGCATTAGGTAATTTTGAATTCAACCGCAGAGACGTAGGTCCGCACGATGTTCAATTTGATATTTTATTTTGTGGCGTGTGTCACTCTGATTTACATCAAGTACGCAATGAGTGGGGATCAACTAATTTTCCTGTTGTACCAGGTCACGAAATCGTGGGCCGTGTTACAAAAGTAGGTGCACATGTAAAAAAATTTAAAGTAGGAGATTTAGCTGGTGTTGGTTGTTTAGTAAACTCTTGCAGAGATTGCGACAACTGCCAAAGGGGATTAGAACAATTTTGCAGAAATGGCTCAACAAGCACATATAATAGTAAAGACAAGCAATTAGGTGGATTTACCTATGGAGGTTTCTCAAAATTAATTGTTGTTGATGAAGCATTTGTTTTACGAATTTCAGATAAATTACCATTAAAAGCCGTAGCTCCGTTATTGTGCGCTGGCATTACTACCTACTCGCCATTGCGTCATTGGAAAGTTGGAAAAGGACATAGAGTAGCTGTAGTTGGATTAGGCGGCTTAGGACATATGGCGGTAAAATTTGCATCCTCTTTTGGTGCAGAGGTAACGATGTTGAGTACATCGGCAAATAAAGAACAAGATGCCCTTAAGCTTGGTGCTCATCACTTTGCAAATACAAAAAACACAGAAGATTTAATTAACTTAAAAGGAAAATTTGATTTTATTATTGATACTGTTTCTGCACAACATAACTACAACGATTATTTAGCTATGCTTGATACCAATGGAGTAATGATTTGCGTGGGCGCGCCACCAACTCCGTCACAAATAATGGCATTTAGTTTAATTGGCGGACGAAAAAGTTTAGCAGGCTCTTTGATTGGTGGTTTACCAGAAACTCAAGAAATGTTGGACTACTGCGCAGAACATAACATTGTATCGGATATAGAGGTAATTAAAATGGATTATATCAATACAGCGTTTGAACGCATGTTAGCAGGAGATGTAAAATACCGTTTTGTAATAGACATGGCAACCTTGTAATTGATGTATTTTTAAAATCGGAAAACGCCTATCTGAATTTATTTAGATAGGCGTTTTTATTTTAGAAACAAAATTTAAAAAAAATTTTACTTATTTCTTTGGCAATCTATAACCAATTTTCGCTCTTGGTTTTGGGTTTTCTTTTTTATCGAGTAATTCATCTAAATACCTAAAAACAATTTCCATGTTTTTGTCTTGTTTATCTAATTTTCTTTTTATTTTTTCAATTTCATATTTTAGATCAGTGTTGTTTAAAAGCATTTCTCTCAACTTTACAAATAATTCTATGATTCTAATACTTACCTGAACGGCTCGTTCACTCTTCAAAACATTTGCTAACATTAAAACACCATGTTCTGTAAAAACGAATGGTAAAGTTCCTCCTAAATGTGATTTTGATGGTATCGCATTTTGCGATACCATTATCTCAACTTCAATTTCAGTTAACTGAAACATAAAATGCTCAGGAAATTTTGTGATATTTCGTTTCACTTGCTCACGTAAACGAATACTTTTAACACCATACAACTCCGCCAAATCTCTATCCAACATCACTTTATGATTTCTGATGAAATAAATTTTATTCATCACTACCTCGTCGGGAACAACTACTAAACCTTCTTTCTTTACCATAACTACACTCTTAATAAATATAGAACAAAGGAAAATAATTTTATAGCGAGTGGTTGCTACAAAGTGTAGCATTTATTTGAAAAATAAAACTCTTAACTTTTTCATTCTCAATTATATAAGCAATATACATCGTACTTTTTATAATTTAGAAGAAAGAATTCAGAATTATAATTACTTTGATATTTCCTTATCGAAATTCTTTTCTAAAATTGAAAAATAAAAATAAAAAACCCTCTCTAAATAATTAGAGAGGGTTTTTTTAGGGTTAAACTTATCTTATTCGATAATTGAGCTTGCCGAAACTATGATCCGCAAGCTTCGCAAGCATCTGGATTATCTAAACTACAAGCTAATTGCGCTTGTTGTTCTTCTATGCTAATCACATGCTCTTGTCCGCGTTCAAATAATAAAGCATCTTCGTTACCTAACACAGGTATAGATAATGCTGCTTGATCAACTGTAAATTTAATAGCATCAGCTGCTGCTTTTGTACGTAAATAATACATACCTGTTTTTAAACCTTTCTTCCAAGCATAAAAATGTGCTGAAGATAATTTAGCAAAGTTTGCATCTTGGATAAATAAATTTAATGATTGAGATTGGCAAATGTATGCACCACGATCGGCAGCCATATCAATAATAGTACGTTGTTTAATTTCCCAAACTGTTTTGTAAATGTCTTTTATGTTTTGAGGAATTTCAGGAATATTTTGTACTGAACCATTTGCTCCAATAATTTTATTTTTTAAAGCGTCGTTCCACATACCTAACTTTACTAAGTCGCGTAATAAATGTTTGTTTACAACAGCAAACTCACCACTTAAAACTCTACGGCTATAAATATTAGAAGTATATGGTTCAAAACATTCGTTGTTACCTAAAATTTGAGAAGTAGATGCTGTTGGCATTGGTGCTAATAACAATGAGTTACGTACTCCGTATTTTGCAACTTCTTCTTTTAAAATGTTCCATTCCCAACGTGGGCTTGGTGTTACACCCCACATATCAAATTGCATAATACCTTTTGATAATGGAGAACCTGGATACGATTCGTAAGCGCCATCAACCATTGCTAAATCTTTACTAGCTGTCATTGAAGCATAATAAATTGTTTCGAAAATTTCAGCATTTAATTTTTTAGCTTCTTCGCTTTCAAAAGGGTAACGCATTAAAATAAATGCATCAGCTAAACCTTGAACTCCTAATCCAATTGGACGGTGACGCATGTTAGAATTACGCGCCTCAGGAATTGGGTAATAATTACGATCAATAACTTTATTTAAATTTTTAGTGATGATATAGGTTACATCAAATAAACGTTGGTGATCAAATGTTCCTGTTTTTTCATCAACAAAACGAGGTAAAGCGATAGATGCTAAATTACAAACTGCTACTTCATCAGGACTTGTGTATTCAACAATTTCAGTACATAAGTTAGAAGATTGAATGGTTCCTAAATGAGATTGATTCGATTTTAAATTACAAGCATCTTTAAATAACATGTAAGGATTTCCTGTTTCAATTTGTGAATCGATAATGGCCGCCCATAATTCGCGAGCTGGAACTTGTTTACGGAATTTACCTTCTGCTTCGTATTTATTATACAATGCTTCAAACTCTGCACCATGGCATAAATATAAACCAGGGCATTCGTTAGGGCACATTAAGCTCCACATTCCTTCTGCCTCCACGCGTTTCATAAACAAATCAGGAATCCATAATGCAGTAAATAAATCACGTGCACGCATTTCTTCTTTACCATGATTTTTACGAATATCTAAAAACTGATAAATGTCAGCATGCCATGGCTCCAAATAAACAGCAATTGAACCTTTACGTTTTCCACCACCTTGATCAACGTAACGGGCTGTTTCATTAAATACTTTAAGCATTGGTAAAATACCATTTGATGTACCGTTAGTACCTTTTATATAAGAACCTGTTGCACGCACTTTGTGAATTGCTAAACCAATTCCACCAGCTGATTGAGAAATACGAGCACATTGTTTTAATGTGTCGTAAATTCCGTCAATACTATCTTCTTTTGCTTGTAATAAAAAGCAAGAACTCATTTGTGGTTTTGGTGTACCTGCGTTAAATAATGTTGGTGTTGCGTGCGTAAACCAACGCTCACTCATTAAATTATAGGTTTCAATTGCTGCTGCTATGTCATCTTTATGAATACCAATAGACACACGCATCAACATATGTTGCGGACGCTCAGTAACTTTACCATGTGTTCTTAATAAATAAGAACGCTCTAATGTTTTAAATCCGAAATAATCGTAACCAAAATCTCTATCGTAAATAATAGATGAATCTAATAACTGGGCATTCTTCATTACAATTTCATAAACATCTTCGGCAATTAAAGATGCCTTTTGATTTGTTTTTGGATCTACATAATTAAATAAAATCTCAATAGTTTTTGAGAATGATTTGATTGTATTTTTATGCAAATTACTTACAGCAATACGTGAAGCCAGTTGAGCATAATCAGGATGCTTTGTAGTTAATGATGCAGCTGTTTCTGCAGCAAGATTATCTAAATCAACCGTACTAACACCATCGTATACACCATCAATTACTTTTTTAGCTACTTGAATTGGATCAACAAAAGCTGGATCTAAGCCATAGCTAAGCTTTTGAACGCGTGCTGTGATTTTATCAAATTTCACAGATTCTTGAGTACCGTCTCTTTTTATTACAAACATCGCCTTTAGTTTTTAGTAGTTTAAGTTTAGTTTTTGAGTATCATTTTCGCTATAACAAGTTATAGCTATATTCTTCTTTTTTTTTGTTAGCCACATTTGGTTTTCAACAAAATGGCGGTTAATTATTTTTTCTCTTTGTTTTCAAGGCTTCAAGCGATTCAACAAAAATTTAACATTTAATGAACGTATTTCTGGAGGCTAGTATTCCCATACAAGTTTTACAACTCGTTACACTGATATTTTACAGTTTAATTTAGGGATTTTGCCGATGAATGATTTTATCTAAAAATCCTCATCCAGATTAAATACGTTGTTTTCTTCCTTGTTATTCATAACGCCTGACTTTTGATACTCAGCAACACGCTTTTCAAAGAAATTTGTTTTGCCTTGTAGTGAAATCATTTCCATAAAATCAAACGGATTAGACGCATTGTAATACCTGTCACATCCGAGTGCTAATAATAGGCGATCTGCACAAAATTCAATGTATTGACACATTAAATCTGAATTCATTCCAATTAGACGCACTGGAATAGCATCAGAAACAAATTCTTTTTCAATAACTACTGCATCAGTAATAATTTTAATCACTTGTTCTTTTGGTAATTTATATTTAATGTGATCTGCATATAACATACACGCAAAATCGCAATGTAAACCTTCATCACGAGAAATTAATTCATTACTAAAACTCAAACCTGGCATTAAACCACGCTTTTTTAACCAAAAGATAGAACAAAACGACCCTGAAAAGAAAATACCTTCTACAGCAGCAAAAGCAATTAAGCGTTCTGCAAAAGTTCCATTTTGAATCCATGTTAATGCCCACTCTGCTTTTTTACCAACACAAGGAACCGTTTCTACAGCATGCAATAATTTATCTTTTTCAGCAGGATCTTTAATGTAGGTATCAATTAATAAAGAATACGTTTCTGAGTGAATATTTTCCATCATCACCTGGAAACCATAAAAGAAACGTGCTTCAGGATATTGAACTTCGTTCAAGAAATTGATGGCTAAATTTTCGTTAACGATGCCATCACTTGCAGCGAAGAAAGCTAGAACGTGTTTTACAAAATGACGTTCATTGTCATTTAATTTATTTTCCCAATCTGCATTATCATTTGATAAATCAATCTCTTCTGCAGTCCAAAAACTAGCTTCTGATTTTTTATAGAATTCCCAAATATCATTGTGTTTTATAGGAAAAATCACAAAACGATCTTTATTTTCTGCAAGTATTGGTTCGTTCATATATATTTTATTTTAGTTTGTTTATTTATTTCTTAATTCAATTACAAATGAGGTTGCATTTTTTTTTTACAAACATCATTAAAAATGATTGCATATTTTAAAAATGAAATTAACATTAAGAAGGATTTTTTAACATTATGAACTGTTTACAAAAAGTCAAAAATGACTGAAAGACCTGTAAACAATAGATAATTATAGAATAATATAAATTATTGAAAAATATCTATAACTAGATTTTGATGGATAATTTTTTTTACTATGAAGGTGTATCTTTTTTTTCAAATTTGTCTCCCTTTGACAGAAAACAGTACCATCGACGAATTAAAATTGTAAGTAGAAAAAAAATAATCCAAATTTATCATGAGGATTATGTTGATAAATAGCTTTTGAATACCGGTAATAGAAAAACAGAATTTGTATATACCCGAAATTTTATTAATTTTGTTTTATAAAAATTTAGAAAAAAAACATGATCGATTTAACAGGAATTATTGCAATTAGTGGCCAATCTGGATTATATAAGGTAGTGGCTCAATCAAAAAACGGAATTATAGTTGAAGGATTAACAGATAAAAAACGTACATCAATTAGTTCAACAGCAAAAGTGAGTTCATTAGAAGATATCAGTATGTTTACAACGGGAGAAGATAAGCCTGTTGCTGAAATCATGAAATCTATTTTTGATAAAGAAAATGGTGGCCCTTGCTTAGATTCCAAATCGGATGATAAAGCGGTTTCAACTTACTTTGAATCTGTACTCCCAGATTATGATAAAGAACGCGTATACACAAGTAATATGAAAAAATTATTTACTTGGTATAATGGATTACAATCAACCGGAAATCTTAAAATTAAAGAAGCGACAACTGATAAAGATGAAGCGACTGAAAAAATTGTAAAAGCTGCTACTGAGAAAAAAGCAACAGTTAAAAAAACAGCAACTAAAGACACAACTAAAGCAAGAACGAGTACAGGTGTTAAGAAAACAGCTGGCGTTAGAAAAACTGGAGTAGCTTAAATATCGCTCTTTTAGGTAATAAGAAAAGGTTGTTTGAAATTTCAAACAACCTTTTTTGTTTTGAACAATTCTATTAATTTTTAATCTATGTTCAACACTTGAATAACAGAATCTAGGTATACTTTATAGAAATAATTTCCTTGCCAATACAATGTCTTTAGTAATGAATCTTTGAAAAATTTATGGTTAGTTGAAAACGCCTTTGTATTGTATTCATACAAGGCATTATCTTTAAAATAAATAATATTCTCGTTTTGAATATCAAACTCGATAAGGTTTTTAATTGGAATGGTTTTTAAGAATGAACCGTACATATCAAAAACTAAAATACCTTCATCTGGACAATTTAAATACAAATAGTTATTTTTTTCTTTCAAAAAATTAGGTCTTAAATCTATGTCTAAAACACGTTTTAAATTATCAATTTTAACAAGTTGATTAGACTTTTCGTTAAATCGCATTAATGAATTATTTTGTTTATCAAACAACCAAAAACTATTGTTTACTGAATTACATACTAAATTTGTTTGCTCTAAGCCTAAATTTTCTAATGAAATCATATTACTACTAGCAGTAAGTTGATTATCTAAAAATAAAATTTGTTGAAAATCTTTGTAATAAACTAAAATTTTTAAAGGATTGGTAACGTCAACAAAATCAATACCTCCGTATCGTTTTGCACTAAAAGACTTCACGAATAATCCTCTTATAGTATATTTTAAAATTTCCGTTTTAGAAATAACATACGTGTTCCCAAAATCATCAATCTTAATATGTGCAGATTTATCATTAACAAGAATTGTTTTAAAAGTAACATCTGATTGAATAACAAATGCATTCAATACAATAAAACAACTCATGGCTATACTAAGTGCTCGCATAGTATTTTAATTGTATTTATTTTTTGTTTTGTTTTTCATACAAATCATGCACAATACCATCCGACAAGCCAATTTGAGGTACAAAAATGGTTTCCATTTCGGCTGTTTTCATAATTGTAATAAATATTTTTGCAGCATGTACAATTACATCAGCTCGATCAGGCTTTAAACTTAACACTTCAACACGCTCATTATAAGTATAAGAATTAAGCATTTCATATATTCCTTTCAATTTACTGTAACTAATATTATTATTTTCTTTTTTAGCCATTTTATAAATCTTATTGATGTTTCCACCTGAACCTATAGCATGAATAGGATGAATACCCAACGTTTTTTTCTTAATCCAGTCTTTCATGTATTCCCATTCATCTTTTTCTACTTTATTTAAAAGCATACGGACAGTCCCAATGTTAAACGACTTAGATGCAATTACTTTTTGATTATGATACAAGGTTAATTCTGTGCTTCCACCGCCCACATCAATATACATATAGGCGTGCTTTGGATTGAGCATTTCTTCAATATGATTTGAAAAAACCAATTGAGCTTCTAATTTACCATCAATAATTTCTATTTTTAGTCCACTTTCTTTTTTTATATGTTCAATCACTTCGTTACTGTTTGATGCGTCTCGCATAGCACTAGTTGCAACAACTCTAAAAGCATTTACTTCATACACTTTTATCAATTTTTGAAACGCTATCATTGCAGTAGTAAGTTTTTCGATTTTTTTATCAGAAATTTTACCATTCAAAAAAACATCTTCACCCAATCGGATCGGCACTCTGATCAATTCCTCCTTTGAAAAATGTGGCTTCCCATTCACTTCATAAGCTCTGCAAAATAATAATCGCATGGCATTACTCCCAATATCTATTGCTGCAAAAATCATAGTGTTTATTTACTTTTCTCAATTGATTTTAAATATACCTCTTTATCTTGTTTAAGATAATTATAAATCTCATCTTGAACACGAATTTTTTTCTGACCCGGTTTTGCTTTCACGTATATATTTTGCTGTAAGCGATCAAGTATCCTAACTTTGGTATTACCAGATAACTGAATATTGATAATATCTTTTATCTGTTTTTTAACTTCAGATGCTAAAATGGGAACCGCTACTTCACTCCTACTATCTAAATTTCTACTCATCCAATCTGCCGAGGTGATATACATTTTTTCGTTTCCATTATTTGCAAAAATAAATACACGTGCATGTTCTAAATATTTATCTACGATACTGTAAGCTGTAATATTATCACTGAATCCGGCGATTTCCGTGACTAAAGAACAAATACCTCTTACTATTAATTTAATTTTAACGCCCGCTTGAGAAGCTTCGTATAATTTGGCAATCATATCTTTATCGACCAAACTATTCATTTTTAAAATCATATAGGATATCTTTCCAGCTTTAGCATTTGCAATTTCTTTATCGATTAAATTTACAAAAGTTTGGCGCATAAAAAATGGTGCTACAGCTAAATGCTTATATTCCCCCGTTTTAAAGTTGTTAGAATAAAAATCAAACACTTTAGAAATTTCATCCGTAATGTTTTTATCAGCTGTAAGTAGACTAAAATCGGTATAGATACGGGCAGTTTTTTCGTTAAAATTACCCGTTCCTATATGCGCATACTTAAATTCTTTACCATTCACTTTAGTAGTTATTAAAAATAATTTACTATGTACTTTTAATCCGGGAACGCCATAAATAACTGTTGCCCCTTCTTCCTGCAATTTGTTGGCCCAATAAATATTATTTGATTCGTCGAAACGCGCTTGTAATTCAACTAATACTGTTACTTTTTTTCCGTTTTTGATAGCATTAATCAACGCATTCGCAATTTTTGAAGAATCGGCAACACGGTAAAACGTAATTTTTATGGATTCAACTGTCGGATCGAGGGATGCTTCTCTTAATAAGGTTATTATATGATTAAATGTATGATAAGGATAGTGTAATAAAATATCTTTTTCTTTGACCACACTTAAAATAGTTTTATCTGCATCTAGTAAGTATTTATGACTTAATGCGTGAGGATGATTATAAACTAATTTTTTATCACCAATGGTAGGAAACTTAATGAAGTCTTTAAAATTATGATAACGACCGCCCGGTATAGCATTATCTTTTTTATCCATACCTAATTTTTTCATAATAAATTCAAGCATTTCTTTACTCATTTTGCTATCATAAACAAAACGAACAGGCAAGCCTTTTTTACGATCTTTCACACCTTTCGATATCTTTTCAAGCATACTTTTACTTACATCTTGATCAATATCTAACTCTGCATCTCTAGTTAATTTAATATTTATAACTTCTTTGGTTGTATAGCCAAATACCGAAAACATTTCGTTTACATTATACCGTATAACATCATCTAACAGTATAATAAATTGCTTATTTTTTTCGGCAGGAAGAATGACAAATCTACTTGTAGAATTGGCGGGGATTTCGATGAGGGCATATTTATTTTTTTTTCTCAGAGAATGAGCAATTAGTCGAACAAATAAATAACCTGATTTATCTTTCATGTATGGAAACGCTTTTCGCTCATCTACTAATATTGGAAATAAAGTTGATACAACTTCGTCATGAAAATAGGTTTTAACATACTCTTGTTGATTTACATTGAGTTGTGTTTCATTAATAATAAATACATTTTGCTTTGCTAATAAAACTAAAAGTTCCTGATAAATTACCTCAAAATGTTTTTGTTGTTCAATAACCTTTCGTTGCAAGTTGTTCAATAATTCTTTAGGATCGTCGCCATAAACTGAAATAGCCTTTTTTCCTAGTTTACTTAAACGATTAATTGTAGCTACACGAACTCTATAAAACTCATCGCGATTATTACTGAAAATTCCCAAAAACTTTAATCGTTCGATCAATGGCGTTGATGGATCAGACGCTTCTTGCAAAACTCTTTCGTTAAATGAAAGCCAACTAATTTCTCTATTGATGTAAGGTGTTTTTTGTTTTAACATAGCTATGTAATATTTCAAAAATTATTGCATCCAAATATACTCATTAAACATTATTTTAAATTTATTTTTAGCTAATTTAGTGACCATGAATTTTATTAAAAAAAATATTTTATTAATTATCATAGGCATCTTCCATTTAGTAGGAATTATAGGCTTTTTAGCCTTACCTAATATATTTAAATCGTTGAGTCCTGTTAACTTATTGTTATCAATATGTTTGGTTTTAATTGCTGCAGAAAAAAATAAAAAATTATATATAATCCTCATGAGTGTTGCACTTATTGGATTTTTAATAGAAGTTATTGGTGTAAAAACAGGGATTATTTTTGGTAATTATCAATACGGGGAAGCATTTGGTTATAGTTTGTTTTCTGTGCCAATCCTCATAGGATTCAATTGGGCCATTTTACTTTACAGTACTTCGCAATTTTGTATATTTAAAAACAGAATAGTAAATGCTTTATTTAGCTCATTTTTAATGACTTTTATCGATTTTTTCATTGAACATATTGCTTCAAAGTATGATTTTTGGTTTTGGGCAAATAATCAAATTCCGATTCAAAATTACTTAGCTTGGTTTTTAATTTCAATGGGATTAAATCTATTATTTCAAAAAACACTTATAAAATCTAGTAATTACACTGCCAAAGGTTTTTATATCATCCAATTGTTATTTTTTGTAATTTTAAATACTGTTTAAACAAATCTAATTTTCATTTGTATTTATGATATGGGACAAAATTTTTTAATCATTGCGATTGCTTTTTTTGGGATGGAATTTGCGGCTTGGTGTACGCATAAATTTATTATGCATGGAACCATGTGGCATTTTCACAGAGATCACCATGACCAGAGCAATCATGGTTTCTTTGAAAAGAATGATGTATTTTTTTTAATTTACGCTATTCCAAGTTGGCTGGGTATTATGTTTGGCTCTATGAACGGGTTTGATTTTAAATTTTACATTGGTATTGGCATCTTAGCTTATGGCATTGCTTATTTTTTAGTTCATGAAGTTGTTATTCATCAAAGATTTAAATGGTTTTCAAAATCAAATAATTGGTATGTAAAGGGAATTAAAAGAGCACATAAAATTCATCATAAAAATATTGGAAAATACGATGGCGAAAACTTTGGTATGCTGATTGTTCCTCTCAAATACTTTAAAGGAAATTAAATGTTGCTTGCTTAACTAATCAAATTATGGATACGCATTATACTTACCTAATTTTAAATTTAGCGTGTATTTTTTTTCCTTTCATACTTAGCTTCGATAAAAAAATAGCTTTTTATACACTTTGGAAACCTTTGTTTATTGGCATTACCATAAGTGCTACTTTTTTTATTATATGGGATGTTATTTTTACACATAATGGAGTTTGGAGTTTTAATCCAAAATACACTTTAGGACTAACTGTATTTAATCTTCCAATAGAAGAAGTACTATTCTTCATTACCGTTCCTTACGCTTGTATTTTTATTTATGAAGTTGTAAATGGATACACAACAAGAGATGTAATCGGTTGTGGAAAACCCTACAGCGTTATCGTATCGGTGATATGTCTCGTTTTGATTGTCTTATTTCATGATAAAACTTACACACTAGTTAATGCGTCTATATGTCTAACCATGCTTTTATTTGCAGCTTTTATTTATAAGTCAGATAATTTAGGACGATTTTTTTTAGCTTATTTTATCTCACTTATTCCATTTTTAATTTGTAACGGTATATTAACGGCTCTGCCTATTGTGATATACAATAATAATGAAAATATGAACTTACGCTTATTTACGATACCTTTAGAAGATACTTTATATGGCTTAAGTTTAATGTTGATTCCCATTTTAATTATGGATTATTTTAAAAAATCAAAATCCAACTAAATGATGGAAGTGAGAAAATATATCATTCCAGTATTAACAATAGGGTTGGCAATAGGTTTCATTACAGTCTTCACCAATATTTTTATATATCTAGTAGTATCTTCCTTGATCGCATTGCTTGGAATGCCAATTATGACTTTTATAACGAAAATCAAAATCAATACCTTTAAAATTAACCACAGCATTGCAGCAATACTAACCCTTTGTTTCTTTATTAGCTTACTATTTATTGGTGCAATTACATTTTTACCAATTCTAATATCACAAGTAAGTTTTTTATCTGATTCAAATATGAAAGATATCCTTCATAATATCACTCGCAATTATCCAGAACTTAAAAATTACAGCCTATATTTTGGAAGCGAGGAATTAATAATAAATGAAATAAGTTCACAAGTTGGTAAATTTTTAAAATTTGAAAACATTTCATTTTTATTAAATAATGCTATATCTTATTCAGCAACTATTTTTGGTGGACTATTTTCAGTTCTTTTCATCACATTCTTTTTTTTAAAAGATGAAAAACTAGTTGTTCGATCTCTATTACTCATTACGCCATCAGCGTTTGAAAAAGAAATGCAAGATATACTTAAAACTTCGAAGAAGATGTTAAGCCAATATTTTGTCGGACTATTTATGGATATAGTTTTTGTTAGTATAATTGTTACCGTTTTTATGTGGATTTTTGGAGTAAGAAATGCCTTAGTCATCGGTTGTTTAGCAGGTATTATGAATGTCATTCCCTATATTGGGCCTATCATCACACTCAGTTTTTCTTTGCTATTAGGCATTAGCGGTTGTATAGAGCTCAATCAATATGAATTAATATCTTCAACAAGTATTAAAATATTTATTATATTAATTAGTACAAACTTAATTGACGCATTGATTATTCAGCCAACAATTTTTTCAAATTCGGTAAAAGCGCATCCACTCGAATTGTTTTTAGTGATTTTGATGGCGTCAGTTTTAGGGGGAGTCATAGGGATGGTTATTGCTATTCCAACCTACACATTAATCAGAATAGTTGCGAAAGAATTTTTATCGCATTTAAAATTTTTTAAAAAATTGACTGAAAATATTTCTAATTAGAAAAGAGGCACAAAATCCTTCTCGCAATAAAATAATAAGTCGTTATACTAATACTAAAGGTATTGAAATGTTATGTCTAACACGTTCAACCGTTGTTCCAAATAGCATATCTTTTAATGCGGTATGGCCATGTGTTCCCATGACCAATAAATCAGAATCTAATACCAACTTTGGAATAACCGATTTTGGATTGCCAAAACCTAATTTAAATTCACATATAAAGCCTTTCTCATTTAATTGATTTTTATAAGCTATTAAATGCTGAGTATCTTGATTTCGTTCATCATCATTTGTTTCTTCACCGTACATGACAGCGCTTGCACTTTCAAGAACATGAATTAAAAGGTAGGTTGTTTCTTTGCCTCCAAGTTGAATAGCTTTATTTATAGCTTTATTATCACTCGAACTAAAATCGACAGCAATTGAAATTTTTGAGTAAGTTTTAGGCTCATCAAACATTATTTTTTGTATTTCACCATGAAAATTATTCTTTTCTACACGCTCTTTATTTTTAAAAAATGGTTCGAATACGATGTATAATAAAATTGCAAAACAAAATAGCATCAATGGAATTACTATTACACCAATTAATCCAGAGTAAGAAGAGTTTTCAATCCATTCTTTTGTTTTTTGAAACAACATTTGGCAATTAAGAAATACAATAACGGATACAGAAATCCATGAGACTACTTTTTGCCAAAATGGAATAACAAACTCTCCCATCATTTTTTTATTACTTACGAAATGTATTAACGGAATGATAGCAAAGCCTAATTGTAAACTTAAAATAACTTGACTCATAACTAATAAATCGCCAGTCTTCTCTTCTCCTAAATAATAAATCACTAAAAATGCTGGAACGATTGCTATTAAACGCGTAGCTAATCTTCTAATCCAAGGCTGTAATCGTAAATTTAAGTAGCCTTCCATAATGACTTGACCAGCTAAAGTACCTGTGATAGTTGAGCTTTGGCCAGCCGCAATTAATGCAATAGCAAATAATAAAGGCGCTATAGTGCTTCCTAACATGGGTGCCATCATTTTATGAGCATCTTGTATTTCAGTAACTTCAATACCCGTATTAAAAAACGTAGTAGCTGCAATAATTAATATAGCGGCGTTTACAAACAAAGCTAAGTTTAAGGCAACGGCACTATCAATTAAATTAAATTTAATTGCCTTTCTTATTTCAATAGGTGTTCTTTCAAACTTTCGTGTTTGAACTAAAGAAGAGTGTAAGTATAAATTATGTGGCATAACAGTGGCTCCAATTATTCCAATGGCAATGTACAAAGCATTTTCATTAGTAAATCCAGGTATCAATCCTTTTGATATTTCAATAATATCTGGTTTGGCAATAATTAATTGAATAAAAAACGAAACGCCAATAATTGCTACTAATGAAATAATAAACGCTTCTAATTTTCTAATTCCAGAATTCAATAAAAACAATAAAACAAAACTATCAAGCACTGTAATACAAACTCCACCAAGTATGCTAATCGATGAAAATAATAAATGAATACCGATGGCCATACCAATTACTTCAGCTAAATCGCAGGCTGCAATGGCAATTTCAGCAAGGATATAGAGAAAAATATTGATAAATTTTGAATAATGATTTTTAGATGCTTGTGCTAAATCTTTACCTGCAACAATTCCTAAACGAATACAATGACTTTGTAGTAATAACGCAATAATATTACTCATCACTAAAACCCAAATTAAACTGTAACCAAATTTGCTTCCTCCTTCGATGTCTGTCGCCCAATTTCCAGGATCCATGTAGCCCACACTAATCATGTAAGCAGGTCCAATAAAAGCTAATAGTTTTTTAAATCCGCCTCGGTTAGACGTGTTTACTGAAGCATTAACCTCATCTAACGATTTATGATTTGTAGAGCCCACTAATTATTTTCTCAATTCAAAATTACTGCCTAAATAAACTCTTCTTACCATTTCATCGTTTGCTAAATCTTCGGCAGATCCTGATTTTATGACCTCTCCGGCATAAAGCAAGTAAGTTCTATCTGTAATGTTTAATGTTTCATGCACATTATGATCTGTAATTAAGATGCCGATATTTTTTTCTTTCAACTTTCTAATTACACTCTGGATGTCTTCAACAGCAATTGGATCTACACCAGCAAACGGCTCATCTAATAAAATAAATTTTGGGTCAGTTGCTAAAGCCCTAGCTATTTCGGTTCTTCTTCGCTCACCACCTGAAAGTTGATCACCTAAATTTTTACGAACGTGATGCAATGCAAATTCATCTAATAAACTTTCAACTTTTAATTCTTGTTCCTTTTTAGTAAGCTTTGTCATTTCTAAAACAGCACGTAAATTATCTTCAATACTTAATTTTCTAAACACAGAAGCTTCTTGAGGCAAATAACCAACACCAAGTTGGGCGCGTTTATACATTGGTTCGTGTGTAATATCTTTATCATCTAAAAATATTTTTCCTGAATTCGGCTTTACCATTCCAACAATCATATAAAATGATGTCGTTTTTCCAGCACCATTTGGTCCTAATAATCCTACTATCTCACCTTGTTGCACTTGAACACTGACGTTGTTTGCAACAGTTCTGTTCTTATATTTTTTAACTAAATTTTCTGATCTTAATATCATCTTTAAAACGCGAGTTGAAAGCCAACTTTAACTCCAAAATTATCAATTGCTCGAGGTTTCAAATAAGTTGAACGCCATAAAGCATCCACCCTAAATAATTTAAAAATATTTTCAATACCTGCACTTACTTCTACATAAGGCTCATTTCCTAATGCACTCAATGTACTTGGAAATAATATTGTTTTCTTATTTTTTTCATTTACACTTCCCCATAATGCCTTACAAGTAATAACTTCACGCCACTTTAATTTTTTGACTAAAGGAATTTTATTAAAGAGTAATCCTTCAAAATGGTGGAAGACGCCTATAGAGGCATATCTATCGCTTGCAAATTCATAATATTTCATCATATTGTAAGCCATATAATCATAAACATATGTTTCATTACCACCATGTAGTTCCATTAAAGGGTATGGTAGAGTTCCAAATATTTGCCCTGCTTCAAGCGTGTAATCAGTATAACCTAGTAAAGAAACTAGTCTTACTCGATCACTCAAATTTAAAGCAACCTTTTGATAATCATACTCACCTTGAAATGCATTTTGAAGTGATTTAGCATAATTTAACTGAATGACAGGCCATTTGGTTCCTAAACTAATGCGTGAAAAATCTCCATTCAAAAACTTTTCTTTATATGCAAATCTCACGTTTAACCGAGCTTCTGTATTTCTGATATTTTCTTTTGAAGCAACACTTCCATCTCTTTTATAAAATTGGTATGCGTTTAAAATCAATGGCGTAATGGTTCGTCCAACCAAAGAAACCTTCGATGTTAATCCCTCCATCCATTCTCTTTGATACCAAGCTTCAGTATTATCAACACGAGTTAAATTAGTTAATGGACTTGTTCTGAACAACGAAGCAAATAAATTATCCTGAGAAAATCCATTTTGACTTTGACCTAAAATCTCATAGTCACTTTTGTAATTCATTCCTACTAATTGACGGTGAGGTGTTTTCGTGATAAATGATTTAAACCCAATTCCGTATTTAAACTTTTCATCTTTAAATCCATATGCTAGATAGCCATTTAACTCATACCATCTACTAAACTTACTACTTGTTCTTCCACCAAAACGAATGCGCGGCCCTTCAATCCTATTGTAGCTTAATAAATTAAAATAAGGCCCAATCTCGAAATTATTTACCTTTTTGTAACCAGATACAAATATAGTGAGAACATCAACCCAGGTGCGATATATCGGCAGCGTTTTAATGGTATCAATCATGTGATAAATTTTTTTCTCTCTTATTGATAGGCTATCATGCCTGTTGGCATCCCAAAACTCATCTGTTTTTTTTGAAGCGCCATCTTCTACAATAATTTTATCTCCAAACTCATAAAACTTGACTTCTTTCGGTTGATTGATTGTGAAATTTTTATAGGATGTTGTTTTTCTTCCATACACACCAATTTGTTTTTCATTCATAGCAAAATCAATCACTAACCTATCTTTACTTAACATCCAAGTACTATCTATTTTAGTAAACTCTTGGATGATATTGGCATTATTAATAAAATTAATATTCGCACCTTTTGGTATGCTCATTTCTAAACGTTTTACAGCCCATGTAGAATCAGCAATCCACATATTTCCACTAAAACATAACTCTTGGGGACGTTTTGATTTAAATCGAATGTGGTAACATCTTGTGTTTCCAATATAAACACTATCTTCTAAATAATATTTATAATAAAACAGTCCATTGTCTGAAATAGGACTTGCAAAATCTTTACCAAATACTAAGATATTATTATCATAAATATTAATGTTTTGATACATATCTCCCATAATAGCAGAAATGCTGGTATTTTCGATGCCTGTAACCTTACTTGCTTTAATAATTTCTTTTCTTAAACTCGGATTACTTCTATAGTACAATTCAGAAAGGGACTCGGTAATGAAAATTGGTAAGGATGGTTTTTCTCCTGAATTAATACTATCAACATTATCAAAAACAAATTGAATAGGCTTAAAAATTTTTTTTTCTCGCATTTCTTTTGGAATTCTACTCAAATCAAATTCAACTTTATTATAACTTTCGTATTGATATGCCTCTAATTTACGTTTGTTATTAAATGGTTTGTTAGCAATGACATTTCTGATAATACGGTGTGCTGGATTTTCTCCTGGATTAATGACAACTTCTCCTAAATTAAAACCTTCGGCGGCTAAAGGAAAATTAACCGTTTGACTCTGGCCTCTTTTAATAGATCGCGTCATCCTCTTGAAACCAACATAAGAACAAATGAGAGAATCACTTAATTTAGAAGTTGCAATCAAATAATTTCCATCAAAGTCTGTTGTAGCGCCAATCGTTGTTCCTTTCAACATTACAGGCACAAAAGGCAGAGGTTCTTTCGTTTCTGAGTCAAATACTTTACCCGACAAAGTATAAATTTGAGCATCCATGCCCAAGGAAATAACAATACAAAATAAAGTAAAATATAAATAAGTATGGCGCTGCATGAGATAAAATATCGTTTAAAAGTACAGAAAAATAAATAAAAAAAATAAGAAAAAGCAATCTTACCGTTCACATTTAACAGATTGAATTTTAGGATAAATTTCTTATACTTGAGGTGTTAAATTTAACTTTAATATAACCCCCTTAAATATGCTTTCACTTAATCCATCCGAATTATCTATTCCACAATTACATCAATATTTATTAGGTGCTGTTGGGCCTCGCCCCATCTGTTTCGCTAGCACTGTTGATGCAAAAGGCAATCATAATTTAGCGCCATTTAGTTTTTTTAATGTGTTTTCTGCAAAGCCACCCATCGCCATATTTTCTCCAAATCTTAGTGGAAGAACAGGGCAAGCAAAAGACACGCATTTAAATGTTAAAGAAGTGCCTGAATGCGTTATTAATGTTGTAACGTATGATATGGTTCAACAAATGAGTTTAGCTAGTAGTCCTTTTGAAAAAGGCGTGAGCGAATTTACAAAAGCAGGTTTTACAGCGATTGCATCAGATTTAATAAAACCAATGCGTGTAGCAGAAAGTCCAGTGCAACTCGAATGCAACGTTTTTGAAGTCAAAGAAATTGGGAATTGCAATTTAGTCATGTGTGAAATTATTAAAATACACATTAACGAATCTGTATTAGGCGCAAACTTATTAATTGACCAACAAAAAATAGATTTAGTTGCTCGTATGGGTGGAAATTGGTATTGCCGAGCACATGGCGATGCACTTTTTGAAATTGAAAAACCAATCACAACCATTGGAATTGGTGTTGATGCTATTCCTTCAGCTTATAGGAATAGCAATATTTTAACAGGAAATAATTTAGGTCAGTTAGGGAATCTTGAAAAGCTTCCAACAGCAGACGAATTGACGAATTTTAAAAAAGAAAACATAGCCTCATTTAACACTGATGAAGAAAAACACACCTATCTAAAAACCTTACTAGATTTAAATCAAGTATATGAAGCTTGGTGTTTAATATTAAGTTAGTTGAGATTATTATTTGATTTCTTGGCACAATTCCACCAAAACACCGTTTGTGCTTTTTGGATGCAGGAAAAATATTAACTTATTATCTGCACCTTTTTTTGGTTCTTGATTCAAAATTTCGAATCCTTCAAGTTTTAAGCGCGCCATTTCATTATAAATATCGTCCACTTCATAAGCGATGTGATGAATGCCTTCGCCATTTTTCTCAATAAACTTGGCAATGGCACTGGTTTCAGTTTTAGCTTCTAATAATTCTATTTTCGTTTCGCCTAACATAAAAAAACTGGTACAAACCCCTTCGCTTTCAACAACTTCCGTTTTATAATGTTGTTGCCCAAATAGTTTTTTAAATAATTCATTTGAATTACTTATGTCTTTCACGGCTATTCCAATATGTTCTATTTTTTTTATCATGATTTTTTTAATTTAGCAATTAAATCGAATACTATAAAACAACATTTATTCGTCCAAAAATACAGTTTCTTTTTAACCTCTTAACATCAATTTAACCACAAAAGCCATTGATGAAAGAAAATAGTTATAGGCAGTTACATTACAAAATTACATTCATAACAAAATACTCATAAAAAAAGATCACAATGCAATCTCTTTTTTTAATCTGATTTGAGATTATGCTTCAACTTCTGTAACAATACTTGGGAAAATACGCACATTGTTATTTTCTTCTCTTCGGAATTGGTAGGTATATTTATAATGGGCTTCTAAGCCAGATTTATTTGGTAAACCATTAATCATCATAATATTTCTATCTTTTGCAAAGCGCAATAATTCGCGCAAATAATGTGCTGAAATTTGTCCAACTTCATCAATAATACAATGCACTCTGAAATCGGAACTACTTCTGTGGGATGATTCTTTTATAAATACATGTAATAAGGTAATATAAATAATTGCTTTTACTAATACATCTGTTCCAGTACTTCCAATGCTATCAATTTTATGTGTCCAACCTGTTTCATTTAAACCTTCTTTGATATTAAATTTCAATTCAAATAAATCTTGTAATCGGATTTCTTCTTGCTCTTGTTCTTTGATAGCAGTTCTTAACTGATCCAATAATTTAACAGCTCTGTTGCTAATTTCACGATTTTTGTGTGTTGCAAAATCTGTATTGAATAAGCCTTCATTATATACCAATCCATTTTCTTCTCTAAACTCTTGGATGCGTTTTAATAATTTATAAACTTTATTATCCGATTCCTCCAAACGAATTTTAATAAATTCAATAAGTTTAGATTGTTCAAACTCTGCCTTTTTAAAGTCTTCTGCGATGAGGGTAATGATGTGTTGAATTTTATCTTTTTGTCCACTCAACTCTTTTACTTTCGTGGCTATACTATCTGTTACTAAGCCGATTTGAGTGGCCGTTTCTGCAATTGATAATTCAATTTTGTTTTCGTTAATAAATGAACGCAAGTTTTGTGCAAAACGCTCATATTCTCCTTGTGTGGCGTCATTACGAATAATAAAATTGAAATGGTTGTCAATTCTAAATTTACCTGAAAACTCATTGACATAACGTTGAAAAGAGGTGTATTCTTCATTAAAATGAGAATCGTTCTTCAGTAATTGAGTACACAAATCCATGACGCTATAATTTGTTTTTTTAGGTTCTGCTCTATCAATGATATCAGCATACTTATTAAACACAGGTGTTTCGCGAAAATTTTTCGTAAAATAATTAATACCATTATTAAACTCAATGAGTTCTTCTTCAAATGCACGTTTTTGTTTATTCAACTCCATACGTTTTATATTAAACTTACGAGAGATTTCTTCTAACTCATTAGTTAAATCATTAGCTGTTTTAACGTATTCATCTTTCTTCTGAATTAAATCAGGAAGTTTATCGAAAATTTCACGTTTATCTTTTAAGTAATCACTTACAATTTGAGAATACTGATCAATTTCTTTTAAAGCTTCTTGAAGTTCTTTAATTTTGGCATCGATGCGTTTTATTTCTTTACTATCAACTCCCTTCGCTTTAAAATTAGTTTCTTTCTCGTTACTTAATTCTGTTTCCTTTTCTTCGTATTCTTTAACTTGATTTTTCTTTTCAACTTCTAACTCACTGATTTCAGTTTCTTGCCTTCCTTTTAAATCAGCTAAACGTTCATCATTAAACGCTTTTAATTTATCGAGTTGAGCATTGAAATCATTTAATAAATTATTTTTCTTTTTATTTAATATTGCTAATTCCTCTTCAATTAAATTTACTTTTTGTTTGTTACCAGTTAAAGACTCTTCTACTTCTTTACTAGCGCGCTGTTTCCAATCCTCTAATTCAAGAATTAATTTTTTCTCGCGTTTCTCTGCTAACTCTAAAGAGTAAGTCAACACTTTTAAATCTTCTTTCAATTCGCCTAATTGCTTACCGAATTTATCAGCAGCCAACATTTTCTCTTCTGTATTTGTGCCTTGAAATTGATTTAACGATTCCTCTAAATCTCTAATAATAGCTAGTCTTTCATTTTTTTCAAATTGATATTCCTCAATCGTTTTTGAAACAACTTTGACATCATCTAATTTTAAAGAAATACCGTAGATGGATAAGCCTTTATCATCAACTTTTGAAGGATTTAAATCAGTACGAAATAATAATTCTTCATTGACAACTTTACCAATTGTAGTATGCCAATCTTTGACGTTTTTTTCTAAATAGCCATACAATGCATCGTGTTGAACATTCAGCTTTTCTTCAATAACTTTTATTTCTGTTTTTACTCTTATTATTTCGTTGTTAGTAATCTGAATTTGATTATTTAAAGACGTTTTAAGTCGAAGCTCTAAATTTTCCCATTCCTTTTGATTGCTTTGAACAAGGTTATTTTTAATCGCTAATTCACTTTTGTTCTTATAATTAATCGCTCTTAAATCGGCTAATTCCGTTTCTTGCGCCTTGATTTCAGTTTCATAAAAACGTGTGTTTCGTATCACTTTTTCCTCTGCCTTTAATTCATTAAACTCAATCTGTTTAGTTGTAATGTCAGCATTGATTTCTGTTAAAGCTTCTTCTCTTTTTTGTTTTAGTTCAACGTCTTTTTTACTGTATTCATTTTTTTGCAATAATTGTAATTCATTATAGTGATTGAAAATTTCACTCGTTTTAGAGTTTATTTTATTTACATATGCTGTTTTATCATTTCTCAATTGTTCAACTAATGAAGCATACTTCATTTCAATGCTCTGAACATTACTCGTTAAAGATTCGTATTCACGGCGTGCAATATTATACTCAACTTGTAGTTTATCTCGTTCTGCATTTTTACCAACCGCCTCGTCAATATTTTTTTCTTTATATTCTTTCAATTTTTTATTGGCTTCACGAATAGTTCTATCGTAATACCCAATTTCTTCTCGCACATCTTTTTGCTTTTCTTCCAAAGCAATTTTTTGATCGTCATGCGTCTCTGTTATTTTATCTAATTCTTCTTGTTTTGCTTGCGATGCTTTAATGACAGTTTCATTTTGTGTTTCAGCATAGCGAAGACTACTTCCAAGTTTGTCCGCCATCTCCATTTGTGCGCCTTTCAGCATATGCACTTGGTCATACTTCTTATCAATAAACTCAATTAACTGTTGTGTTTCTTTTTTTAAATAAGTTTCAATGTCCGAATACTTTTCATTAAATTGACGTAGCTGTCTATCTACTTGGTCAAGCTTAATACTACTATTTTCTGTTGAAAGTGAGTTAGCAATAAAATCTTTAATAAATCGACTATCAATACTGCTTTTAGAACTTAAAAAAACATTAGTAATGGATTTAGGAATGTTTTGATATTTTTCATTCCCTTTTAATAAATGAAATTTAGTTAACGACTTATCAGTTTCTGTTCCATACAATATATTACGATAACGTTCAAACGTATCGATTTGTCCAGAATAAAATACACCACGTTTATCAAAACCCGAAATAACTTCTTTAATTTTTAAAGCTTCGTCATTTTCATTAAAGAAAAAATCAGGCGAATATTCAGCATCCACAAAACGGAATACTAATTTATTATGTCGATAAACGATTACAAAAAATGGTTTATCTTCTGTGCGTATTTCATAAATTAAATAAGAATTTTCAAACTTAAAGTAATGCTCATCAAAGGGTTTTTGTGAAGGTGAAATCCCTAAGCCTCTTGTGTTCGCACTATAAAAAAACAAAATAGCTCTTTGCAACGATGTTTTTCCAAAATTATTTGTACCAACAAAACAAGTATTACCGCTCAACTCTAAATCCGTATACTTTACGTTGGCAATATTTATTTGTACAATTCTATTTAATATTCTGCAGTTATCCATTTTAAAAATTTTAATTATAAACTAATCCTTGTGCGTCATTTGTTTCAGAACCATCTTCATAAATTGCAACAGAATTAATGATTTCTAATAAGTAAGAATAAGAATCCAAAACTTTATAGGATTCTGTTTTTTCGTCTTCCAATTCTAAAAATGAATCACGACTCATGAGGTCGCATATTTCTCGAACTTTATTGTGCAATGTTTCTGAACGGTATAATGGAATTTTTTGTAATTTTTGTTTTAAACGAACATTTGCGTTGCACTCCTCTGCAATTTCTCCTGGGCGAAATCGTGAACCAATCCCAATTTTATTATCCATACTAGCAAATAAATCAATAATGTCAATATAGCGTTCAAATCGCTCAAGTTTTTTTTCTATTTCACTATTCGGTTCGCTTAATTTAGCGAAATAAAAAAAATTATTTCCTCTTTCAATATTATATCTAATAACATTAAAGTACGCTTGTAATTTGTCAAAATTTTCAGGATTATTAATCACATCATACAATCGATTCATACCATCGCGGCTGCCATTACTTGATATAAAAGCACCTCGAGCCATTACCGAAAAAATATCGTGTGTCTGCTTTGGTAAATTAAAATTTATTGAGTCTTCCATATGTATTTTTATCTTATTATTTTAACCTAGCTATTTAATTTTTTCCTTTTTTGTTTTTTCTTTAATTGGAACTATCAACGTATAACCTAAGCGTTTTTTTATTTTTGTTTCTTCTTCAATATAATCATGGTATTGAAGTCTGTATTTAAAATCTAATTTGTTTTGATACTCCATGGCGATCTCAACAAACAAAGAAAGTCTATCTTCAAAAGATACGTTACCAATGGCTTTTGGAAATTTGTATTCAATTAGGTATTCAAATAAATTTTGTTTTGTTTGTTCCAAAAACCGCTCTACTAACTTTTCTGTATCTAATTTGACATTTTGTTCAAGCCCTTTATCTTTAAAGTTAACCGACATCTTATCAGCTACTCCGCGCACCATCAATCGTGTAATCTTATATTTTTCTGCTATACGCTTGCACAAAACATGTCCTTCATCACTGTACAAAAACTCAATTGGTATTTTTGTTTTGGGTGTTTTGTGTCCGTTGTGTTTAATAGCATTGATAGTTCCAACGATTTCTTTAAAATTTGTTTTGTAATGCAATGCACCGTGATCTTTAACTTCTTTTAAACGTTGCGCTTTTTTATAAACATCTAACTGAAACTGAATTTTATTTATGAAGTCTGTGATATCCGTTTGTATCTCAATTAAGAAATCTAAGTTTTCAATCAAACTTGATTTCAGAGAAGACACGATGCCAAACAATTCTGTATCATTTGTTATATTGAATAAAACCCTTGTTTCATCTACAATAGCAGATGTTTGTTTTATAAAATCAATTATGGTATCACGCTTTTCACGGTAATCTTCAAGCTTTTGTAATTTGATGCGATAATTACCTTCATTCTTGTAAGTATCATCCACATTTTTTTGAAGCTTAATAATTTCACGAGTCAATGTAGAATTTATTCTCTTTAGGTACTTTTTGATACTACGCAAAAATCGCATTTCACGAGCCTCTTGGTAAAAACGAATATGACGTTTTAATTCGTTAATATAATCATTGATGAATCCCGGCGTTACTTCTCCGATTTCCATAAAATCTTCAAACATACTAACCACAGCTTCATTTAAACTTACTACATTTTCATATTCAAATAAAATGTCTAAAGAAACTAACTTTCGATATTGCTCTTCACTGATATCATCTCTACCCAATAATTCATTGACTGTTATTTGATCACGTTGACCAAATAACAATTCTATCACACCACGATTGGTGTATAAATTTGACAATAAATCTTTTACATTAACCTGTAAACTCATGAATACAATTTTGTTTAATATCTAAAAATACGAAGGCTTTAGGCCCTAATAAAGTTGGGTTATTAACAAAAACCTTAGTAATTAACCGAAAATATAATTCAAAAAATGTAAGTACTTGATAAATAGCTTTTTTATTGTTAATAGCGAGTTGATAATGGAAAATAATATGAGCGATTTAATATTAGAAATCAAAAAGACTTATAAAGAAAAAAGATTCTGTAAAACGAATGTGATTTTAATTTCCGATATGCTTATAATTTAAAAATAGATAGTAGTTTTACTCTATTAAAATTTAAGTTATGACAGATATAGAAATTGCACAATCCATTACCCCAACGCATATAAAAATCATTGCAAAAAAAATTAATATTGATGAAGATGATTTAGAGTTGTACGGAAAGTACAAAGCAAAACTTCCACTTCATTTAATTGAAGAAGAAAAAATAAAATCATCTAAATTAATTTTGGTCACAGCTCTAACTCCAACACCAGCTGGCGAAGGAAAAACAACCGTTTCAATTGGCTTAAATGAAGGCCTAAATAAAATTGGAAAAAAAAGTATTGTTGTTTTACGTGAACCATCATTGGGGCCAGTTTTCGGAATAAAAGGCGGTGCTGCTGGCGGTGGCTATTCACAAGTCATTCCAATGGAAGATATTAATTTACATTTTACTGGTGACTTTTCGGCTATAGAAAAAGCTAATAATTTTTTAGCTGCCATTATTGATAATGTCATTCAAAATCATGAACATGAGATAAAATTAGATCCAAGAACTGTTGTTTGGAAGCGTGTGATAGATATGAATGATAGAAGTTTGAGAAACATTATTATTGGAATAGGAGGGAAAGCAAATGGAATAATGAGACAAGATGGTTTTAATATTACCGCGGCATCGGAAATTATGGCCATATTATGTTTATCAAATAGCATCTCTGATTTAAAAGAAAAACTTGGAAATATTTTTGTCGGATTTACATATTCTAATCAACCAGTATATGCGCGCGATTTAAAAGCACAAAACGCTATGACAATCTTATTAAAAGATGCCATTCAACCAAACTTAGTACAAACACTAGAAGGTAATCCTGCGATTATACATGGCGGTCCTTTTGCAAATATTGCACAAGGAACTAATTCTATATTAGCAACAAAAATGGGGTTATCATTAGGAGATTATGTAGTAACTGAAGCTGGATTTGGTGCCGATTTAGGTGCTGAAAAATTTATGGATATTAAATGTGGTTACGGAAAACTAAAACCAAGTATTGTTGTGATTGTTGCAACCATTCGCGCTTTACGCCATCATGGTGGTGCATCTGTTAAAGAATTGAATACGCCTTCTGTCGAAAAAATTAAACAAGGCTTTTGTAATTTAGAAAAACACATTGAAAACATTAAAAAATTTGGCATCAATCCTGTCATCGCTATTAATCATTTTGTAACAGATTCCGATGGGGAAATTAACGAACTTATCAAACTATGCGCTCATTTAAATGTGAAAGCAGTGCTAAGCAAAGGTTGGTTATTAGGCGGGAATGGGACACAAGACTTAGCAAAAGCTGTTGTTGAAGAAATTGAAAAAACAAATACCAGTAATTTCAAACCCATTTACGATTGGAATTCTCCTGTAAAAGAAAAAATTGATACCATTGCTAAGGAAATTTATGGCGCTGAAGGCGTTGATTTTAGTATAAAGGCAGAGCAAGATTTAAAGCGTATTGAAAAATTAGGTTTAGCACAATTGCCTATATGTATGGCAAAAACACAAAAATCTTTTTCAGATAACGAAGCGCTCATTGGTCGACCCACAAATTTTAGAATTACCGTTCGTGAATTTGAAATTGCTGCAGGGGCTGGTTTTTTAATCCCAATACTTGGGAATATGATGCGAATGCCCGGATTACCAAACATTCCAGCATCGGAAGGAATGGATATTGACGATAATGGAGTTATAAGTGGTTTGTCATAATATTAAAAATCTCATAAAATGTGAATATCTTAAGTTAGAAATTTAGATGGCTTGATGTATCTTTACCAAGTTTGTTTTTTACTAACAGTTAAGTGGGTTAGCAAGTTACATAGGTTACTGGATTTTAATTGTAATTAGAATTATTTGATTACAAAAAATATTTTTAACCTACACAACTTTTTAGTTTACTTAACTTTCAAAACTAAAGAAAATGAAAGATACATCTATAAAATCAGTTTTAATTATCGGTTCTGGTCCTATTGTAATTGGTCAAGCATGCGAATTCGATTATTCAGGTTCTCAATCAGCTAAAAGCTTACGCGAGGAGGGCATTGAAGTCACATTGATAAATTCAAATCCTGCAACTATTATGACGGATAAAGTAACTGCTGACCACATTTACTTATTACCCTTAGAAGCTAAATCAATTGTCAAAATATTAGAAGAGCGTCAAATTGATGCAGTGCTTCCAACAATGGGTGGTCAAACAGCCTTAAACCTTGCATTGAAATGCGATGACATGGGGATTTGGAAAAAATACAACGTACGTATGATAGGCGTTGATATTGATGCTATCAAAGTTACAGAAGACCGTGATTTGTTCCGAATTAGAATGAATGAAATTGGTGTTGGAATGGCGCCTAGTAAAATCGCAAAATCTTTTTTAGAAGGGAAATCCGTTGCTCAAGAATTTGGATTTCCTTTAGTTATTAGACCCTCATTCACTTTAGGTGGAAGTGGAGGAAGTGTAGTTTACCACAAAGATGATTATGATGCCTTATTAAATAGAGGATTACAAACTTCACCAATACATGAGGTATTAATTGATAAAGCAGTTCTAGGTTGGAAAGAATATGAATTAGAATTGCTAAGAGATAATAATGATAATGTAGCTATTATTTGTTCGATAGAAAATTTTGATCCAATGGGCGTGCATACGGGAGATAGTATAACGGTTGCTCCCGCGCAAACATTAAGTGATAGCACGTATCAAAAAATGCGAACAATGGCTATCAAGATGATGCGCAGTATCGGAAATTTTTCAGGTGGATGTAATGTGCAATTTGCCGTGAGTGATGATGAAAAAGAAGAAATTATTGCGATTGAAATTAATCCACGAGTTTCTCGCTCATCAGCATTAGCTAGTAAAGCAACTGGTTACCCAATTGCCCGTATTGCAAGTAAATTAGCAATTGGCTATCAATTGGATGAATTAATTAATCAAATTACTAAATCAACTTCTGCCTATTTTGAACCAACTTTAGATTATGTGATTGTAAAAATACCACGTTGGAATTTCGATAAATTTAAAGGTTGTAATCGTGAACTTGGTTTTCAAATGAAATCTGTTGGGGAGGTAATGGCAATTGGCCGTAGTTTTCAAGAAGCATTACAAAAAGCTTGTCAAAGTTTAGAAATTAAAAGAAATGGATTGGGTGCTGATGGAAAAGAAAACACCAATCAAGCAGAATTATTAGCTGGATTAGAGAGACCAAGTTGGAATCGTTTGTTTATGATTTACGATGCTATGAAATTAGGCATCTCCATCAAAACAATTCAAAAACTAACGCGTATCGACATGTGGTTTTTAGAACAAATTGAACAAATGATAGCCCTTGAAAATGAGGTTAGCAAATTTAAACTCGAAACTATTTCAAAAGATTTATTATACGAAGCAAAACAAATGGGTTATGCCGATAGGCAAATGGCACATTTATTAAATTGCTTAGAAAGTGAAGTATACAGTAAGCGTAAAGAATTTAACATTAACCGTGTGTTTAAAATGGTTGACACGTGCGCTGCTGAATTTGAAGCCAAAACACCTTACTATTATTCAACGTTTGAAGATGAAAACGAAAGTATTAGATCTGACAAAAAGAAAGTGGTTATTCTAGGAAGTGGTCCGAACCGTATTGGGCAAGGTATTGAATTTGATTACAGTTGTGTGCATGGAGTTTTAGCAGCTAAAGAAATGGGCTACGAAACCATTATGATAAACTGCAATCCAGAAACCGTTAGTACAGATTTTAGTACCGCCGATAAATTATATTTTGAACCGGTATTCTGGGAACATATCTACGATATTATTTTACATGAAAAACCAGAAGGCGTTATTGTTCAATTAGGAGGCCAAACAGCATTAAAATTAGCCGAAAAATTAGAGCGTTATGGCATAAAAATAATTGGTACCGATTTTAAATCTTTAGATTTAGCAGAAGATAGAGGTGCGTTTTCTAATTTACTAAAAGACAACAATATTCCTTATCCAAAATTTGGAGTTATTGAAGATGCTGAGGAGGCTATTACTTTGTCAAAATCATTAGGGTTTCCATTATTAGTTCGCCCTAGTTATGTGCTTGGTGGACAAAGCATGAAAATTGTTATCAATGAAGAAGAATTAGAACAACATGTTGTAAAATTATTACACGATTTACCAGGTAATCAAGTTTTATTAGATCATTTTTTACAAGGTGCAATTGAAGCTGAAGCTGATGCTATTTGCGATGGAAAAGATGTTTATATTGTTGGTATCATGGAGCATATTGAGCCAGCTGGAATTCATAGTGGTGATAGTTTTGCTCTTTTACCAACGTTTTCATTAAGTGATCATGTTCTTAAACAAATTGAAGCTTACACAATTAAAATTGCAGTTGCTTTAAAAACAGTTGGATTAATTAATATTCAATTTGCTGTAAAAGATGAGATAGTATATATCATTGAAGCCAATCCACGAGCAAGTAGAACAGTACCATTTATCGCTAAAGCATACGATGAACCTTATGTGAACTACGCGACAAAAGTTATGCTAGGTGCTAAGGTTAAAGACTTCACGTTTGCTCCCAAGAAAAAAGGATACGCTATTAAAATACCTGTATTTAGTTATGATAAATTTCCTGAAGTACAAAAAGAACTAGGCCCTGAAATGAAAAGCACGGGTGAAGCCATCTATTTTATTGATGACTTAAACGATGAGTATTTTCAAGATATTTATAGCGAGCGAAATTTATATTTAAGTAAATAAAATCTACAATTATTTTTATCTGATAATTTAAAATAAAATAGCCCAAACCAAGTTTTGGCTATTTTATTTCTATATAAAGAAAAGACATAAAAATGGGTTCTAATATTAATGAATACCTAAAGTTTCATCAATAGATTTTAAGATAATAGCGCAAGCTATTTTAATTTCTTCTTCAGTAATAACCAATGGCGGCGTGATGCGCATAGAGTAAGTGTTAAATAAAAACCAATCTACAATTAATCCGTTTTTAATACACGTTTCTATAATTTTAAAATTCAATTCTGTGTTTTCAAATTCTAAAGACATCATCAACCCTTTTCCCTTAATGGATTTAATGGCCTGATGTTTTAAAAGGGTGCGAATTAACTTAGATTTTTTTTCTATAGCATCTACCAATTTTTCAGATAAGATAGTTTGTAAGCAAGCTAACGATGCCGCACAACAAACAGCATTTCCACCAAAGGTATTGATGTTTCCTAAAACAGGATTGTATGTAAACTCATTCAGTAATTTTTGAGAACTCACAATACAACCAATTGGCATACCACCACCCATTCCTTTTGCTAATAACAAAACGTCTGGAATAACGCCTGTTTGTTCAAAAGCAAACAAAGTTCCACTTCTTCCAAATCCATTCTGTATTTCATCAAAAATTAATAACGCACAATGCTCATCACATTTTTCTCTGATCGCTTTTAAAAATTGATCATCAGCAACTGTGTAACCTGTTTCACTTTGAATAGGCTCTAAAATAACACAAGCTGTTTTTGATGTGATATTTTTTTTAACCTCTTCCGTATTATTATATGGAATAACTTTCACATCTGGTAATAGCGGACGAAAAGCTTGTTTAAATTCTTCGCTACCCATTACACTTAATGCACCATGTGTACTGCCATGATAAGAGTTAGTGAAACAAATAATTTCCGTCTTACCTGTTACACGCTTTGCTAACTTTAATGCTCCTTCTGTTGCTTCTGTGCCAGAGTTTGTATAAAAAACCGAATTTAAATTTTCTGGCAATATATCAGTTAAAGATTTTGCTAACTGAATTTGCGGCGATTGCACGTATTCTCCATATACCATTAAGTGCATGTATTTTTCTGCCTGTTCTTGTATGGCTTTTACTACATGTGGGTGACAATGACCAACGTTACTAACAGAAATACCTGAAATAAAATCAATATAAGATTTTTCATTTATATCGTATAAATAAATTCCCTTTGCACGAATAATCTCAAGTTCCATAGGCTTTGGAGAAACCTGTGCAACGTGATTTAAAAATAATTGTCGATTTGAAATTTGCATGATATAAACTTTATTAGAAACTTACTGAGTATGCTATATTACTCTTTTATTCCAAATTTATCAGCATATTTTTTATACAAATCATTTTGAAAATTAGCTAATTTCAAAGGTCTTCCATTTATAAACGCAAGAATAATATTATTTGTTTTTATATCTAAAATATCGCCATCAGAAACAATGATTGAAGCTAATTTACCAATCTCAAGACTTCCTATTAACTTATCAATACCTAAAATTTTAGCACTATTCAATGTAATACTTTGTAAGGCCTGTTCTTTCGTTAAACCATAAGCAACTGAAGTACCTGCTAAAAAAGAAATATTACGCGCATTCATTGCTTCCATATCGCCTTGGTTTTGCAAACAAAATAACACGGAGTCTTTCTGCAATAAATAAGGTGTTTTATAAATGATGTCTATTTCAGCTTCGGGCAAATCAGGTAAATCATGTAATCGATTTAGCATCACTGCAATTTTATTTTGGCGCAAAAATGTTGTTATTTTATAGCTATCCTTTCCTCCAACAATAACCGTTTTTTTGATATTGAATTGCTTACTTAAATTGACTGCGGCAATGATATCCTTGACATAATCGGCGTGGATATATAATATTTTATTACCTGAAAAAATATCCTTCATAGCTTCATAACGCAAATTCGTTTCAATGGGAGATGTTGTTTTGAAATAAGCAAAGGCATTTTCGAAAAAAGAGTTTAATGATTTTAATTCTTCATTATACTTATTATTTTTATCAGATGGCAATGGTTCTGCCCACCAACCGTTCTTTTGAATTGATTTAGGGAAATTTAGATGAACACCATCATCTATTTTAATTACAGCATCTTCCCAATTCCAAGCATCTGTTGCTAAAATTGAAGATGTTCCACTTAAAACACCATCGCGAGGTGTAGATTGAACATAAAGTATCCCATTTGCTTTTACTGTCTGTAATATTTTACTATCCGTATTATAAGCAATTAAACTTCGAATATGAGGATTAAAATCACCAACCTCAGCATAATCATTGGTTGCTTTTACGGCCTCCGCTTCTTGTAAACCAATAATACAATTAGGCGCAATAAGGCCCGGATAAATATGTTTACCAAAAATATTGATAACGGTATCGAACTTTGCAATATCGATTCTCATTGTTCGAGCATCGGCCACTAATTCAATTTTATCATCTTTAATGGCAACGTAACTATTATCGATAATTATTCCATTACCAATATGAGCCGTGCCATTCATTAATAGCGTGTGTTTTTTTGTTTGTGCCACCAGACTAACTGAAAGCAAAACAAATAGGTTTAAAATTCGTATCATCATTTATATTTATTAATGTCCGTTAAAAAGCCAACCTTTAGGATCCATTGTTTTTTGTCCTTTCCAAATTTGCAAATTCATACTTGTTTTTCCATCCTCATCCTGAATAGTTCCTATAACTTGTTTTATGGTAACTTTTTGTCCTTGCTTAACAAATACCTCTCCAATATTCATATATACACTTAGGTATTCGCCATGACGTATGATGATTAACTTTCCTCCAGTTGGAGAAACAGCAATGCTTGTTACCTCGCCGCCAAAAACTGACCTGGCTTGGGATCCTTTATTAGCACAAATCTCCACGCCATTATTATTCATCATAAATCCCTTTATCGCAGGGTGTTCATACTCACCATACCCTTGACAAATAACGCCTTTCGAAACTGGCCAAGGTAATTTCCCTCTATTACTTGAGAAATCAGCTCCAAGCGCTTCTGCTTCAGCAGTTAATTCGGGGGCGTAGGTCTTTACACTAACTGTTTTTGTAATGATTTCTGTTTTATTAGGTTTGTCAATGTTATCATTTTTTCCTTTTTCAGTTTTCGCAATTTTATCAGCTTTTTCAGCTTTTTCTTTTGCAATTTTCATGGACTCCTCAAGCTTGCGTTTTATCTCAGCTTCAATTAATTTTTTAATGGCAATTTGTAAATTTTGAGCGTCAACTTTTTTCTTTTCTAATTCTTTTTTTAACTCTTTTTCTTGCTGTTGTAATTCACTTAATACAATTTCTTGTTGTTGTTTTTCCCCGCTCAACTGTTGTTTTTGTTCAACCTCATTTCCAAGTAATACATTTTTATTATGTCTCTGATTTTCTAACTCAATTAATTTTCCGGAAATTACACGTTGTGTTGAAACGATTTCTTCAGCTTGTTTTTTACGAAAGGTAGCGTATTGTTGGAAATACTTGATGCGCATGTAAGCCTGATTAAAATTACCAGAGGAAAACAAAAACATGATTTTTGTATATGAATCTTGATTTCGCTGAGCAAAATAAATCATCTTGGCATACTCCGATTTTAACTTAGTTAAATTATTTACTAATCGATTTATTTCTTCTGTATTTTGTTTAATCCCTTCATTTATCTGAAATAATTCTTGGTTAATGGTTCCGATAAGTTCTTCACGAACCTTCAATTTAGTATTAATAACAACGATTGTGTTGATTTGAGATTTTTTGCTCGCCTTTGTTTGCTTTAATTGCGAATTAAGTTGCTTGATATCATCATTTAACTTATTTTTTTTATTTTGCAACTCTTTTTGTGATTGTTGCTGAGCTTTGGTTTGCCCAACGCTAAAAGATTGCATTCCAATAAAAAAGAAAATGAAGTAAATAAGTTTACTAAGACTAATCTTTTTTAATTGGAATCGCATCATAATTTTTTGGTATGGTTAATGCTATTTTTTGAGGAACATTAATCTCTATGCGAACATAGTTAATTTTTAGGGTTATTTTCTTCTCTGCCTTAATCTCAATATTAACATCGTGCGGTGCAAAAACTGAATCTTTGGCTAAGAAATTATCATATTGAGCATTAAACACTCTATTTGTTGTTACATCTTCAAAATGATTATTTCTAATCTTATAAGTATCATTCACGAGCGTCATAGTTTGTAAAGAATGTTTTAAACTATCTTGCCCCGACATAATTCGTTTAAGTTTGCGTTTACGTTCAGTACTCAACATATAGTGACAATTAACTCTGTCGATGATTGAATTTAATTTCTCATCTTCATCATAAAACGAAGCACTGTTTCCGAATAAGGCTGCTTGAAGCATTTCATAATCTAAGTCTGAATTAAGTATGTCATTAATATAATTAAAATCACCTTTAAAAAATTGACGTTTAATGTACACTACCATTTTAACTGAATCCTTTGTAATATTTAATTTTGCAATGTCTATTAAACCTCCAACAGCTTGTATTGAAATCCAAATGACACTGTCTTTTTTAGATTTAATTTTTACATCAAATTTATGATCTTCTCCATCAATATTTACGTCTGCATCTGCCTTTGCAACAATCCAATTATAGTTTAACTCACTTTCTTTAACATGTTTAGATAAAGAACGTGCTGATTTAAATGGCAACTTACATTTTGCTTGAAGTGTATCTATAACTTGATTTTGAGCTGTTTTGTTTTCATGCTTTCTTGATTTACACGAAGCACCAATAAGCATCAATAAGAATATTGATACGATTAATTTCATATTTGTTTTAATATCATTCATACCATCTTTTTTCTGCAATCTTTTTTTCTAACTGTATAGAGCCACTACCTGCTTTCTTAGCTTCATTCCAAATATACACAGCATCCTCAACTTTATTCAATTTAAAAAGTACATCGCCATAATGCTCTAGAATAACCGGGTTTTTAGCACCCATTTTCGAAGCTTTTCCAAGCCAAATTTCTGCTTCTATATATTTTTCTAATTGAAATAAAATCCAACCATAGGTGTCTATATATGATCTGTTATTTGGTTCGATTTCGTTGCTTCTTCTAGATAGTTTCTCTGCTTTATCTAAATTACTTTTTCGCAATGATAAATAATAAGCGTAATTATTTAAAACGTAGGAGTTATTATCTTCAATTTTTAATGCGCTTTCAAATGCTTTATCTGATTGCTCATAACTCTTTAAATAATGATAAGCATCGCCTAAATTATAATAAAACTGGGTCAATAATGGATTATCATTATAAACAAACTCAATGCCTTCAGAAAAAGAACTTGCTGCTTTTTCATAATTTTTCAATTGTATGTTTGCTATGCCATTAAAAAAATAAGGCGTTGATTGAGTTGGAAATAATTCCATCGCTTCAGAACTATGCTTGTCTAATTGAATATTTTCATTCAGTTCTGCCTCTAAATACATGAGTTGATTCCAATTAATGAATTTACTTTTATCAAGACCTACCGCTTTCTCATATTCATCTTTTGCTTCTTTAATTTTTTTGTCTCTATATAAAAAATCTGCATAAATGGTATGTGCTTCTTGTGCATTTGGATGCAGGCGTAACATAATGCTACATAATTCGTCTGCCTCTTGTTTATAAGATTGATTTTCTTCAGTTAATTGATAATAAGAAGCTAATATTTTTTGTTTTGTTTCAATTGCTAAATCAGGACTTTCAAAAGCAATTTTTATTTCCTTGAAAAAATTTTGTTTATCGTTTTTGTTTTTATAATAATCTGCAATGGCCAAATGTATCATTGGATTCAATGAATCTATTTTTAAAACATCTTTATAAATGTTCCATGCTTTTTCATTTTCATTATTTTCTTGAAAAAACTCTGCCAAATAGGTGTAATATTTAACCTCTTTAGGGTGAAGCTGAATTAATATCTGGAATTCTGACTCCGCCTCTGTTTTTTTATGTAGTGCTTTTAATAGTTTTATTTTATTTAATGTAAATGTTTCGTTTGATCCAAATTTACTAATCATATCCTCATATGCATGCAGAGCCTTGTCGTAATTATGAGCATACATATATTCGTTAGCCATTCCTTCATAAAAATCCACACGGTATGGGTTTTGCTTTTGTAGTTTACTGTATACATGAGCGGCTTGCTCAAACTGATTCATAGCATGTAAACAGTCAATGTAAAGCAATTGATACCATTCGTTTTTTTCATCTGCTAAAGCACACTCTTTACTATATTTAAGTGCTAATTCTTTTTCATTATTAACTTTTTTAATATTTGCTAACTCGTATTTTACGGCTGGGTCTTTTGGATTAATTTTTAAACATGTGTAAAAATGTTTTTCTGCAATCTCTAAATTACCCTTCATACGCTCATTACAACCCTCTATAAAATAATACGTGAATTTTGTTGAATCAATTGCCTGAGCAGTTAGATTCGAATTTGAAGAAACTTTTTTAGAATGTGAACACTGAAAAATAACTAAAGCTAAAAGCAAAAGTAGTGACCTATGAAAATATGATCTTAAAAATAATTTCAAATTAAATTAGTGATTAATCGTTGTATAATCACTTACGCTTAAATCGAGTGATTTGCCGTTTATTTCTGCGCCTTCACCAATCATACTATTTTCTATAATGGATTTACTAATTTTAGTATGATTTTGAATGATACAATTTTTAATAATAGCATCCTTTACTACAGTGCCGTCTCCTATTGAAACGTGCGGGCCAACAATTGAATTTTCTAAAACCACATTATTACCAATAAAACAAGGCTCAATTATCAAACTGTTACTATTTGAAATATTCTTTCCTTTAAGTGATGATTTAGAATTATCAAACTCCAATACACGTTGATTGGTATAAACAGTGGCATTTTTATTTCCGCAATCCAACCACTCTGTTACTTTTCCTGGTGTAAACAACAAGCCTTTTTGCCTCATGTTTTCAAGGGCATTCGTTAACTGAAATTCTCCTTTTTCAGTAATATTATTATCTAACAAATATTGTAATTCTTTTTTAAGATTATCGCCATCTTTAAAATAATAAATACCAATGATTGCTAAATTACTTACGAAGGTTGTTGGTTTTTCAACAAAATCTGTAATTACACCTGCATCATTTAATTTTACCACACCAAACTGGCTCGGATCTTCAATTCCTTGAACCCAAATAACACCTTCCTGATTGGTATCCATTACAAAATCCGCTTTGAAAAGTGTGTCAGCAAACGCTACAACTGTTTTTCCTGTTATCGAATCTTTTGCACACATAATAGCGTGTGCTGTTCCTAATGCTTTTTCTTGATAGCAAATAGTTCCTTTGGCGCCCTGCTCTTCAGCAATTTTAATTAAATGTGCTTCAACTTCTTTTCCAAAATCTGCACCGATAATAAATGCAATTTCATCTACTTTTTCTCCACATACTTTTGTAATATCTTCTACTAACCTTTGTACGATCGGTTTACCTGCAACATTTATAAGTGGTTTAGGAACAGTCAGTGTATGCGGGCGCATACGCTTTCCTTTACCTGCCATTGGAATAATTATCTTCATAAAACTATTTTAATAAAATGAGAATTTTAAGCAAAGCCTAATTTTTACGTATTACTTATTATTTTTATTTCTTTGTATACATAACGCTTTTAACTGCATCTATAACTTTAGCCACATTTGGTAATGAAGCTTCAATTAACGTTGGAGCGTAAGGCAATGGAACATCCGCTGTTGTAATTCTTCGTATTGGTGCATCTAAATAATCAAATGCGTCTTTTTGAACACGGAAAGTAATTTCACCCGAAATACTAGCTAATGGCCAAGCTTCTTCAACTATAACTAAACGATTTGTTTTCTTTACTGAAGCGATAACTGTGTCGTAATCAATAGGACGAACCGTTCTTAAATCAACCACTTCAACACTTATGCCATCTTTTTCTAATTCGGCAGCAGCAGCCAAAGCGACTTTCATTATTTTTCCAAACGAAACAATAGTAACATCTGTTCCTTGTCTTTTAATATCAGCCACTCCAATTGGAATTAAATATTCTCCGTCAGGAATTTCACATTTATCACCATACATTTGCTCACTTTCCATGAAAATAACTGGATCGTTATCGCGAATGGCTGATTTTAATAACCCTTTGGCATCATAGCCATTTGAAGGAACAATTACCTTTAACCCTGGCGTATTTGCAAACCAGTTTTCAAAGGCCTGTGAATGCTGAGAACTTAACATACCCGCACTAGCAGTAGGTCCTCTAAATACAATAGGACAATTGTATTGACCACCACTCATACTTAAAAATTTTGCTGCAGCATTTATAACTTGATCAATAGCTACTAACGAAAAGTTAAACGTCATAAATTCAATGATAGGACGTAATCCATTAACTGCAGCACCTACGCCGATACCAGCAAAACCAAGTTCTGCAATAGGAGTATCAATAATTCTTTTTGGACCAAATTCGGCTAACATGCCTTTGCTTACTTTGTAAGCCCCATTATACTCGGCAACTTCTTCACCCATTAAAAAAATGGTTTCATCACGTCGCATTTCTTCATTCATAGCCTCACGAAGAGCCTCTCTAAATTCTATTGTTTTCATAATCTTATAACTTTCAAATGTAAAAAAAAAGGGTATATAAAAAAATAAAAATATATACTGCTTTTTTAAACCTAAAGTGTTTGAATAATGGCATTATTTTCTAAATTTGCTAACCAAAAATTTAAGACCATGAAAATTTTAGTTCCAATCAGCAATGTGCCAGATACGACTACCAAAATAGCCTTTACAAATGGCGATACAGAATTTAATAATGCCGGTGTACAATTTATCATAAACCCATACGACGAGTGGTATGCACTTGTTCGTGCGCTCGAATTAAAGGAAGCTGGAAAGGCTGAAAAAGTTACTGTTATACACGTTGGGTTAGCGGACAGTGACGCTACTATTCGTAAAGCTTTTGCATTAGGTGTTGATGATGGCGTTAGAATAGATAACGAAGGTCCTGACGCATTTTTTGTAGCGGAGCAAATTGCTCTTTTTGCAAAAGAAAATAATTACGATTTAATTATGACCGGAAAAGAAACAATCAGTTATAATGGTTCTTCGGTTGGTTCAATGATTGCAGGGTTTATGGATTTACCATTAATATCATTAGCTACAAAGTTTGACTTAGAAGGTAACAAAGCCACTATAGAACATGATATAGATGGCGGAACTCAAGTGGTAGAATGCGAATTACCATTAGTAGTTTCTTGCGCTAAAGGCATGGCAGAGCAACGTATTCCAAATATGAAAGGTATTATGGGAGCGCGTACAAAGCCATTAACAGTTGTAGCTGCAACAGGAAATGATAAATTAACCAATATTAAATCATACACATTATCTGCAGGTAGAACAACTTGTAAAATGATTGATGAAAATAACATAGATGAATTAGTTCATTTATTACATACAGAAGCAAAAGTGATCTAATTGATTTAAACTAAAACATACTTAAACAAATCATCATGATATTAGTATATACTGAAATAAATAAAGGAAAAGTAAAAAAAGCTTCATTAGAAGCAATTAATTACGGAGCAAAAATTGCTGAATTGACTAACTCCGCTGTTACTGCCATTGCAATAAATGCCGATGCAGCTCAATTAGAAGAAATGGGAAAAGCTGGAGCAAAAAAAATTGTGTCAATTAATAACGATTCTTTATTAGGATTAGACAGCATGTTATTAAGTTCCACTGTTGAGCAAATAGCAAAGGCAGAAGGATCAAAAATTATTATTTTCTCATTTGACATTACAGGTAAGGCTGTTGCACCGCGTTTATCAGCTCGCTTAAAAGCCGGCTTAGTGGCAGGTGCTGTAGATTATCCAACTATAAATGGTAATTCTCTTGAAGTAAGTAAAAATGTTTTTTCAGGAAAAGCAACTGCAGTTTATTCCATCAATAGTGATGTAAAAATCATTTCATTATTACCTAATTCATTTCCTGTAAAGTTGGGCGAAAATACTGCCACAATTTTAGACTTTTCATCTCATATAAATCTTTCAAGTCCTAAAATATTCGTGAAAGAAAAAAAATCAAATGATGTTGGCGGTATGATTCCATTGCCAGAAGCTGAGTTAGTTGTTTCTGCTGGTCGCGGAATGAAAGGTCCAGAAAACTGGGGAATGATTGAAGAACTTGCCAATGAATTAAGAGCAACAACGGCGTGTTCTCGTCCAGTGGCTGATATGCACTGGCGTCCACATCACGAACATGTTGGGCAAACAGGTGTTGCTATTAGACCAAATTTATATATTGCTGTTGGCATTTCGGGAGCTATTCAGCATTTAGCTGGTGTTAATGGCAGTAAAACCATTGTTGTTATTAATAGCGATAAAGAAGCACCATTTTTTAAATCAGCAGATTATGGTATTCTAGGCGATGCATTCACCATTGTTCCAAAATTGGTTGAAGCCATTAAAAAATTTAAAGCAAACCAAAATTAATAATCCATTCCATTTTAATTATTCGTTTTTGATATAGAAATAAAGAATAATTGAATTAAAATGAAAATGAAAAAAGTTAGATTAGAAATAGTAGGTTTATCTTATAGCCAAACACAAAGTGGAGCTTACGCTTTAGTTTTGGGAGAAAGTGCTGGTTCAAGAAGGCTGCCAATAATTATTGGTGGTTTCGAGGCTCAAGCCATCGCTATTGAACTTGAGAAAATGAAACCTACTCGACCTCTTACTCATGATTTATTTAAATCGTTTGCAGAAACATTTAACGTAAACGTCATTGAAATTTTAATTTATAATTTAGTAGAAGGTATTTTTTACGCCAAGTTAATTTGTACTGATGGTACAAAAGATATTGAAATTGATGCTCGAACTAGCGATGCTATCGCGATAGCTGTGCGTTTCAATTGCCCTATTTTTACTTATGAATTTATTTTGGAATCTTCAGGCATTGTTTTAGATGACGCAACAATACCAAACTTAAGTCAATTTTCAGATTCAACGCAAGATGATAGTGGAGATTCTGAAAATGAATTCAAAACAAAATCCTCGGAGGAGTTAAAAAAAATGCTGGAATCAGCCTTAGATAATGAGCAATACGAAATGGCTTCTAAAATTAGAGATGAAATCAATACGCGTAAAGAGTCATAAAAAATTAATTTTCTAGTTTACCAAATAATTACTCAATGTCTGATTTAAAATATAATTTAAGGGGTGTTTCAGCTTCAAAAGAAGATGTGCATAAAGCTATTTCAACGATTGATAAAGGATTATTTCCTCAAGCATTTTGTAAAATTGTATCCGACTACTTAACCGGCAGTAATGAGCATTGTATTATTATGCATGCTGATGGCGCTGGAACAAAATCATCCTTAGCATATGTATATTGGAAAGAAACAGGCGACTTAAGCGTTTGGAAAGGCATTGCACAAGATGCCGTTATCATGAATATCGATGATTTAATTTGTGTAGGTGCAACAACTAATATTTTATTATCATCTACCATAGGAAGAAATAAAGGATTAATACCAGGAGACGTAATTTCAGCCCTTATAAATGGAACCGAAGAAGTATTACAAACATTAAGAGATAATGATATTGATATTCATTCGACTGGCGGAGAAACTGCAGATGTTGGGGATTTAGTGCGTACGTTAATTGTAGATAGCACCGTTGTTTGCCGCATGAAAAAAACAGATGTCATATCTAATCAAACCATTAAAGCAGGTGATGTGATTGTTGGTTTATCATCATCTGGAAAAGCAACCTATGAAACCGAATATAATGGTGGAATGGGAAGTAACGGATTAACAAGTGCGCGCCACGATGTATTTAGCAATTACATTGCTGAAAAATATCCTGAATCCTATGATGGAAATTTACCAACAGAAGTAACCTATTGCGGTCAATTAAAACCAACTGATAAAGTAGAAGTATCTTATACAAATAGTGATGGTTCTGTAAAAAATGAAACCATCGATGCAGGGAAATTAGTGCTATCACCTACTCGCACTTATGCGCCCATAGTAAAAAAAATAATCGATGTTTTAGGAAAAAATATTTCAGGACTTGTGCATTGCAGTGGTGGTGCGCAAACTAAAGTATTGCATTTTGTGGAAGATGTACATATAATCAAAAATAACATGTTTCCATTACCTCCACTATTTAAATTAATACATCAACAAAGTAATACTGATTACAAAGAAATGTATAAAGTATTTAATATGGGGCATCGCTTAGAAGTATACTTACCTGCTGAATTTGCGCAAGAAGTCATTTCAATTTCAAAATCATTTAATGTGGATGCGCAAATAATTGGTAGAGTTGAAGCTCACCAAGGAAAAAAAGTAACCATAGAATCTGAATTTGGAAAGTTTGAGTATTAAAATCAAACTAAAAATGACTTTTAAATTCTTCATTTTTATCCTAAAATAGATTATCTTGGAGCCTCATTAATTTAAAGTAGAATACATGATCACGATAGGAACACGCGGAAGTGACTTAGCTCTTTGGCAAGCAAACTATACCAAAACTATTTTAGAAGAAAAAGGTCATGAAGTTCAAATAAAAATTATTGAAACAAAAGGCGACACCTCTCAACAATGGAATACAAGCTTTGAAAAATTAGAAGGCAAAGGTTTTTTTACCAAAGAATTAGAAGAAGAATTATTAGCTGGTACTATTGATGTTGCTGTTCACTCGCACAAAGATTTACCAACAGAAAATCCAGATGGTTTAATCATAGCTGGTGTTTCATCAAGACAATATCCAGCAGATTGGCTTATTATCAGAGAAAATTGTGTTGACGAAAAAAAGAAATTCAATCTAAAAGAACATGCAAAAGTGGGAACATCTTCTGCAAGAAGAAAATCTCAAATGCTTGCCTTTAGACCAGATGTTGAATTATCTGACTTAAGAGGAAATGTTCCTACACGTATTAACAAATTAAAAAATGGCGAATACGATGCCATTCTTTTAGCAGGAGCTGGATTAGAACGCTTAGAATTAGATTTATCAGATTTTCATGTAGAACAATTAGAGCCTTCAGAGTTTGTGCCCGCACCCGCGCAAGGCGTATTAGCTTGGCAAATTAGAGAAGACGATTATAAACTCACTGATATTTTTGACACTATTTGTGATTATGACGTAATGGTAAATATTAACATTGAACGTCGTGTTTTAAATTTATTAGATGGTGGTTGCTTATTACCTTTAGGTATTTATTGCGATAATGAACTAAATGATCTAGATAAGAAATTATTTAAGGTATGGGTTTCTGTAGCCGAAACTGCTACTTCTCAGCCAAAGCAATTATATTACGAAACTACAAATACAGAAGATTTACCAGAAAAAATAGTTGAACACATCCATCGCATTAGTGGCAAATCAGTTTTTATATCTCGTGAAGTTCATGAAAGTAGTGCGTTAAATAGATGGCTTACCAATTTAGGTTTTACATTAGAAAATAAAAGTTTGATTGACTTAAAAAAATTAACCATCAAATTCTTACCTAAAACAGATTGGATATTTTTTAGTAGTAAGCATGCGGTTGAATTTTTCTTTATGCAAAAACCAGATATAGGAAATGCTAAAATTGGTTGTATTGGAAAATCAACCTCACAAAAAATTCGCGAATTAGGATTAAAAGCTGATTTTATTGGGCAAAGCACTGATACAAAATTAGTAGGTAAACAATTTTCGGCACGCGTTGGATTAGGCACAGTATTATTTCCAGTAGCACGAGAAAGTATGCGTACCATACAATGGCAATTTCCAAAACAACAAAATGTTATTGATATGCCAATTTATGCAGCATTGAAAGTACCATACGCTGTTTCAGAAAGTACTGAAATATTAGTATTTACAAGCCCAAGTAATGCGGAATCCTATTTAGATAAAAATACCATTCATCCAAACCAAAAAATAATTGCGATGGGAGAAGCAACTCAAAAATCATTATTAAAAGCAAAAATTAAAGAATCACAAATTTCAATGCCGTATGCTTATGATGACTTAGGTTTATTGAGAGCTGTATTAAACGTATTATGACACCATTTCAAAATCCATCCATTAATATTGGCAGTTTACGAATAGATGAACCTATCACTGCATTAACAGATATTATCTTTTGTATGGTTTGTTTTTATGCCTATTCCAAAACAAAACCTAATTCAAGTTACATAGCTACTAAACTGTATAGTTACTTTTTTTTAACAACAGGGATATCAACACTTGTGGCTGCCATAGTTGGCCATGCATTCTTATACTATTTTGGAAAAGACGCAAAAATTTACGGTTGGACTTTAGGTATATTTTCTATTTCATTTGCCCAATTTGCAGCACTATACAATACAAAATCAATCGTTCAACCAAAATTATTTAAAACAATTTTCTTTATTCTATGTTTAGAAACATTAATAGCCTTTTTTGCTACGTTTTATTTTTGGACTTTTATCGTAGTTCTTATTCATACAACTTTTTCACTTTTAATTGTAGCTACATCCTTAGAATATTTAAAATATAAAAATGAAAAATCAGAATTAAGTAAATACATTTTAATCGGCGTTGGCGTTTTAATCATTGCATCATTATGTCACATACTAAAACTTGGATTTGGCAAATGGTTCAATCATTTAGACGTTAGTCATGTTTTTATGACGATTGGCATTTACTCAATGTATCTAGGCGTTAAGAAATATAATAAGCAACTTACTAAAACAACACATCATGATTACTCATCGCCCACGTAGAAACCGCAAATCGGAAGTTATACGAAATATGGTTCAAGAACATACTGTTCATGTAAACGATTTTATCTTTCCTTTATTTTTAATAGACGGAAAAAAGAAAACATCAGAAGTAAATTCCATGCCTGGCATTTATAGATTCAGTCCTGATTTAATTTTAAAAGAGATTGAATCGTGCATGAAATTAGGGATAAAAGCATTTGATGTGTTTCCTAGTATTAACGATAAATTAAAAGATAAACGGGCAACTGAAAGTTTAAATAAAAGTGGCTTGTACTTAAAAACGTTAACTCAAATAAAAAAAGAATTTCCGGAAGCTTGCATTATGACCGATGTTGCTATGGATCCTTATAGCAGTGATGGGCATGATGGCTTAGTTGAAAAAGGAGAAATTGTTAATGATAAAACACTTTCTATATTAGCGAAAATGGCTGTAGCGCAAGCTGATTGCGGAATAGATATTATAGGTCCAAGTGATATGATGGATGGCAGAGTTGGTGTAATTCGTGAAGCGCTTGATAAATCAGGACATACAAATGTTTCGATAATGAGTTACACAGCTAAATATGCAAGTGCATTTTATGGCCCGTTTAGAGATGCATTAGACAGTGCGCCAAAATTTGGTGATAAAAAAACGTATCAAATGAATCCTGCAAACAGCAAAGAAGCCATAATTGAAGCGCAATTGGATACAAATGAAGGCGCCGATTTTTTAATGGTAAAACCTGCTTTATCTTACCTTGATGTCATCAAAGATTTAAATACAAATTTTGAATTACCAATTGCAGCCTACAATGTAAGTGGCGAATATTCCATGGTAAAAGCTGCTGCTGCAAAAGGTTGGATTGATGGTGACAAAGTAAGCGAAGAAATTTTATTAAGCATCAAACGCGCTGGAGCTTCAATTATTTTAACTTATTTCGCCAAAGAATGGGCGATTAGAAATAAATAAGAACTGCCACAAAGTCCTAAACAATTCGTGGCATAATAATCGCCTACTTAATGTTATTAAATGAATAAATACTATGAGTTTTTTCGAACAATTCAATAATATGCCTTTTGAACCTATCATTGACGAGGATAGTGACTTTATTCCATTATTGTCGGCTGAAGATGAAGACAATATGCATGCAGAAAAAGTACCAAATTTACTGTCAATTTTACCACTTCGAAATACGGTATTATTTCCAGGCGTTGTTATTCCAATAACGGTTGGTAGAGATAAATCCATTAATTTAATAAAGGATGCTTTTAAAGGAGATAAAATAATTGGTGTTGTTGCACAAAAAAATGACACCATTGAAGATCCAAGTCATGAAGATTTAAATAGTGTTGGAACTGTAGCACAAATTTTAAAAATGCTTCGAATGCCTGATGGAAATACAACGGTTATCATTCAAGGTAAAAAAAGATTTAGAATAAAAGAATTTACACAATCAGAACCTTATTATAAAGCTAAGACAGAAGGATTTGAAGAAACTCGTCCTGAAAAAAACGATGAAGAATTTGAGGCCATAGTATCGAGTTTAAAAGATACCGCCTTGCAGATTATTCAAAAGTCATCGCAAATTCCAACTGAGGCAGGCTTTGCATTAAATAATATTGAAAGTCAAAATTTTATGGTGAATTTTATTTCATCAAATATGAATGCAACGGCAACAGAAAAACAAAACATGTTAGAAGTGCCGAATTTAAAGGAACGTGCAACACTTGTATTAACTCATTTAGTAAAAGAATTACAAAAACTTGAATTAAAAAATCAAATTCAAAATAAAGTAAAGGTAGATTTAGATAAAGAACAACGTGACTATTTTTTACATCAACAAATAAAAACAATTCAAAAAGAGCTTGGTGAAAAAAGTCATGAGCAAGATATTGAAGATTTAAAAGCAAGAGCTGTCACTAAAAAATGGAGTAAAGAAATTGCTGAAATTTTTGAAAAACAAATTGGGAAACTAGCTCGTATGAACCCAAATTCAGGTGAATTTGGTGTGCAAACAAATTACGTTGAATTACTATTAGACTTACCGTTCGGAGAATACACGACTGATAATTTTGATTTAAATCATGCTGAAACTGTTTTAAATGAAGATCATTTTGGTTTAGAAAAAGTAAAAGAACGGATTATAGAACATTTAGCTGTATTAAAATTAAAAGGAAATCTAAAATCACCGATTATCTGTTTATACGGTCCTCCGGGCGTTGGAAAAACATCGCTTGGAAAAAGCGTTGCAAAAGCGTTAAATAGAAAATATGTGAGAATGAGCTTAGGAGGTTTAAAGGATGAAAGTGAAATTCGTGGACATCGCAAAACATATATTGGCGCTATGCCTGGTCGTATATTACAAAATCTAAAAAAAGTACAATCCTCAAATCCTGTTTTTATTTTAGATGAAATAGATAAGATTGGTTCTGATTATCATGGCGATCCTTCTTCAGCACTGCTTGAGGTATTGGACCCTGAACAAAACACAACATTTTACGATAATTTTTTAGAAACAGAATACGATTTAAGTAAGGTATTATTTATTGCAACATGTAATAATTTATCTACCATACAACCAGCTTTACGTGATAGAATGGAAATTATTGAAGTAAGTGGATACACCGTCGAAGAAAAAATTGAGATTGCAAAACAACATTTATTACCAAAACAAGTTGAAGAAAATGGTTTAAAAAAAGCTCAACTAAAATTAACAGATAAACAATTAGAATACATTATAGAAAACTATACAGCAGAAAGCGGCGTGCGTGGCTTAGAAAAAAAGATTTCAAAGGTGGCTCGTTATCTTGCTGTGCATGTAGCTAAAAATGAAAGTTTACCCAAAATAACTGAAACATTTATTACAAAAATTTTAGGTCCATCTCACGAAAAATCTAAATACCAAGGCAACGATGTCATTGGGGTTGTTACTGGTTTAGCGTGGACGCAAGTTGGTGGCGATATATTATATATTGAAACAAGTTTATCAAAAGGAAAAGGCTCAAAATTGACTTTAACAGGGAATCTTGGTGATGTGATGAAAGAAAGTGCAACCATTGCTCTTGAATTTATTAAATCACATCACGAAGAATTAAACATTGATTCGGAGTTATTTGAAAATCATAATATTCATATTCACGTGCCAGAAGGTGCCACTCCAAAAGATGGTCCAAGTGCAGGAATCGCCATGCTTACAGCATTAACATCTGCACTTACTAAACGTAAAGTCAAAAAACAATTGGCTATGACAGGTGAAATTACGTTGAGAGGAAAAGTGTTACCAGTTGGAGGAATTAAAGAAAAAATATTAGCAGCAAAACGGGCTGGCATTAAAGAAATCATGTTGTGTGCCGATAACGAAAAAGATATTTTAGATATTAAACCTGAATACTTAAAAGGGTTAACCTTCAAATACGTAACCTCAATGATAGAAGTGTTACATAATGCTCTATTAAAATAAAAAATAAGATTTATTCATAATTATATTTGCCCGTCCATCGTTGTTTTAAATACAACTTAAGCTCTCTTTCCCTCGCATTTTCAGCAGGGTTAAAAAGCCTAGTACCACTAATTTCTGAAGGCAAAAATTCTTGTACTACAAAATTTTGCTCATAATCATGTGCATATTTATAGGCTTCGCCATATCCAAGTTCTTTCATTAATTTGGTTGGCGCATTTCTTAAATGCAATGGAACGGGTAAATCACCTGTTTGCTTCACTAATTGTTGCGCCTGATTAATCGCCAAATAGCTACTATTACTTTTGACTGAGCAAGCCAAGTAAATAACGGTTTGAGATAAAATAATTCTACTTTCAGGATACCCAATAATATTAACAGCTTGAAAACAATTATTAGCCATCACTAATGCTGTGGGATTTGCGTTGCCAATATCTTCAGAGGATAATATTAATAATCGACGTGCAATAAAACTTGGATCTTCCCCACCTTCAATCATTCGCGCTAACCAATAAACAGCTGCATTGGGATCTGAGCCTCTTATCGATTTAATAAATGCAGAAATAATATCGTAATGCTGCTCGCCATTTTTATCATACAATGCTAAGTTCTGTTGAATGTATGTTTTAACCAATTCATCGGTAATAATGATTTCCGGTCCATTAATACAATTCACAACAATTTCTAAAGCATTCAACAATTTTCTTCCATCACCTCCTGAAATACGAATCAACGCTTCTGTTTCCTTTAAGAAAATGTGTTTTGTTTTTAAAAATTTATCCGTTTGTATCGCATTATTTAACAACAGAATTAAATCTTCTTTACTCAAATTTTGTAAAACGTATACTTGGCAGCGTGATAATAAAGCTGGTATAACTTCAAAGCTTGGATTTTCTGTTGTTGCACCAATTAAAGTAACAATGCCTTTTTCAACTGCATTCAGTAAAGAATCTTGCTGAGATTTACTAAAACGATGAATCTCATCAATAAATAAAACAGGTTTTTCAACTTTAAAAAGTCCTCCATCACCTTGTGCTTTTTCTATCACCTCCCTCACATCTTTTACACCTGAATTAATTGCGCTTAGTGCATAAAATGGTCGTTTTAATGTATATGATATGATTTGTGCTAAGGTCGTTTTTCCTACACCTGGTGGCCCCCAAAGTAAAATGGATGGTAATAAATTTTGATCAATAGCTTTGCGTAATCCCGATTCTTTGCCAATAATATGTTGCTGACCAATGTAATGTTGTAAGTTGGTAGGTCGAACGCGCTCTGCTAATGGCTCCATGATGCATCTTAATTTGGAAGACTTAACTAATTGAAAATTTTAATACTTAATAACACTATAAAAGTAAATTTATTATATTTACATAAACAATAAATTTAATAACAATGACAACATTTAAAAAAATATTATTTTCAAGCTTAGTTCTAAGCGCAGGATTATTAACCATAAATGCCGCATATAAAGGAGAGCCAAAAGATGCCCTTGATAAACGTACCTTTAAGGTATCAATGACGGAAGTGAAAACAGGCGCTGCATCTAAAAAAGGAATTGATGATGAAATTGAATTTAAAGGAGGGAAAATATTCAGTGGATTCTTATTTGATAAATTTGAGTTTAGCAGAATGAAATACGAAATTACAAAAGACTCCACATTTACCGACGAAGAAGAAAATGAAATGCATATTATTGAAGCTGAAGCTTCAACAACAGATGCTACTGATCAAACCGTTGTTATTACATGTAAGGTAGAAGATGCTGATATTAGTGGTGAAGTAAAAATTACTAAAAAGGATAAATTAAAAAAGAAATATGAATTTTCTGGAAAGGAAAAAGATAAGAAGAAAAAATAATTCTAAAGATACTTATAATATTAAAGAGAGATAAATTAATTATCTCTCTTTTTTTTGACCAAATAAATTAATATTTACGGTAAAGCATTTTTAAAATCGGTTCATCTTTATTATAAATATCAATATATAATTTCAGTCCATTGCTATCAACTTCAGCAGTGTAGTAACGTATTAAAATTGGCAAGGGATTTTTCAAACTAATTTTTTTTTGCACAGGTGTTACAAAATATTTATTCAAACTATCTTTAGTAAAACGCAAGCTATCATCTCTAATTAAAAATTCAGAAAACTGTTGGTAATTTTCTAACCTCATGCATCCGTGACTTTGAGCTCTATTACTGGTTTTAAAATAATGTTTAGAATTAGTATCGTGTAAATAAACACCAAACCTATTATTAAAATTAAACTTCACAATTCCTAAACTATTCTCAGTACCTATGCGTTGTCTAAACCTTAACGGTAAATAGTTTTCGCTGTAGTTTTTCCAAGGCAATGATTTATAATCGAGTACTTCATTTTTTTTACCAATCACTTCAAAATTTTTTCTTTCTAAATAAGATATATCTTTTTTTACCGCTGGTAATATTTCTCTAGTAGCTATAGATGTTGGCACATTCCAGTAAGGATAAATAAGCAAGTAATTTATTTTACTAGTTAAAGTCGGTGTTTGATTTTCAGGTTTACCTGCTATGATTGCCGACTGCATAACAATAGTGTCTGACTCTAAAACAGTGAGCCAAAAGGCGGGAATATTAATAAATGCATATCGATGCGGAAGATGTTGTTCTTCCCACCTCCATTGTTCCATTGCTAAACAAATTTGTTTAATCACTTTTTCTCGATTATAGCTTAAGGCTTTTTTTGTATACTTTCCTAGTTTCCCATCCGGTTGAATACACCATTTTTTTTGTAAGCTTGCAATCGCCTTAGCAAGCTTTACACTATCGTTTGATAAACTGAGAGTATCATACAAGCGTTGTGCAATAAGATTTACTTTTATTAAATTCATTTTTTTAAGTGAATCTTTTTCTGTTACAAATGGTATGGAATCAAAGTTAAAACGTAAACTATCATTCAAAATAAAAGCTAACTCTCGTTTCAATCTTTTATAACCCATATGGATTGGCTCAAGAGAATCTAATGCCGATTTCATGATATTTCGATTATATCCATCTTTCAAAAGGCTATCCCAACGAGGAGTTAATTTATTGAAATTAATTTTCGATACTAAATCTAAACTATCATAAAACAATCGACCTTTATTTAAATGGGCACCCATTAAATAATAGGCATCACTTAAAATAAAATCTACTTTAACCAATGCAGTAACATTAACTACATGAGGTTGTTTATGGATTAAATTTAATTCATGATTTATTTTTATCCAATGATAATCATCTGAAATTAATCCATAGTAATTGCAATTATCAATAAGTTTCAGTAAATTCTTTCCTTGCTCATTAAGTTGATCGCATTTAAACCAACATGGTTTATTGAGGTATTGCTTTCTGAAAAAAGATACTGTAGTTAACTTGATTGAATCAATAATTAATACAGAGTCACCCATGTTATAAAATGACATCTCTGTCTCTATTTCTTTTTGCAATTGTTCTGAAGATAAACCTTCTGCTTTTTTCTCTTCGCGCTTGACCTGTTCGCTACACGAAAATAAAAAAACAGCAAACGTTATACATAAAAAAAACCTCATCTTAATATAAAGATAAGGCTTTGATTGAATTGTAGAGTTTAAATTATTTAGTAACTGTAAATCTTCCTGACTTTAATAGTTGATTGTTTTTTCCAATAACCGTGTATAAATAAACGGCATTCGTGAAATGAGAAACATCCATCTTAATATTTCCATTTTCAAAACTTGCAGATGTTACTGTTTTTCCTTGTAAATCATAAACAATTACTTGAGCAACTTCAGTACTAACTGTGTTAAAATTGATTACTGAATTTGATGGATTTGGGAAAACAGACAATTCAATATCTGTTTTAGCTGTCTCGTTTACTGATACTGTTAAATAATCTTTCAATACGGTAACAAAGGTTTGAGAACTTGTTCCTAATGGAGAAGTTACAGTAGAAGTGGTAATACTGAAAACAGGTGCCTTTGAAGAGTTTGGAGCGTAATAATCATAATTAAATTGAGAAATATTCACACTTCCAGCTAATGGAATTGTTCCATTCAATACTTGTATTGTTTTTAATCTAACAACATTTGCAAACACTCTTGTACCAATTGTTAAGGTGCCTGATGCATCAGCAGTAACATTACAATTTCCTGTAAACGTTCCATTATTACCAAATACCGTTAAATTACCACTTACCGTTGAGGTTACTGATGACACTGCCGTAAACGGATACTGTGCAAATTTTGCTGGATTTGTATAATTAATTGTAATTGGAATCCCATTAGCAGAAATTGTTCCTCCATAATAATTTAATCCAGTTGATGTTGCTTTGTAATAAGAGATATTTGCAGTGCCTGAAGAAACTGAAACATCTGCATTCGGATAACTTGCATTACTTACACTACTCGTTACAAATGTATTAGTGATAGAAGTACGTAAAATCGGTGAATAATTCCAAACAGCACCAACGCCACTTGCACCAATTGTAATAGAAGAATCGCATTGAGTAGTAATGAAATTTTTATTAAACGCAGCAGGTGCATGATTAGCCTGTGTCAACGTTTGCGCATTTAAAGCACTTGCTGAACAGAAGATGATTAAAGAGTGTATAATTTTTTTCATAGTAATTAATTAAATGGGTTTTATTCAAATGTATTTATTAAAACAGACAAAACCAACATTATAGAAAAAAGTTTGCTAATTATTTTAAATTAAATTCGGCTATTAAAAAACTAAAGAAGAAAACTAAAAAATGATTTTCCCTGGATTCAAAATTAAATTTGGATCAAATATTTTTTTAATGTTTTGCATCAACTGAATTTGATGAGGCGGAAAGACGATTGGCAAATAATTTTTTTGAACCAAACCTATACCATGTTCTCCACTAATAGTGCCGCCCAAATTTTTACACAACTCAAAGACTTCAGTTATTCCTTTTGGTAATTCAGTGTCCCAAACTTCATCGCTCAAATCACCTTTAATAATATTAACATGTAAATTACCATCCCCTGCGTGACCATAACAAACGCTTTTAAAACCATATTTTGTACCAATCAATTTTACACCGCTCAGCAATTTTGGAAGTTCTGCCCTTGGTACAACTGTATCTTCTTCTTTGTACACAGAATTGCTTTTCACAGCTTCCCCTACTTTTCTTCTTATTTTCCAAAGTGATGCTTTTTGTTCTGCACTATCTGCCATTAATATTTCATCACAACCATGTGCTAACATAATATCATTAATGGTTTCGCAGTCATTAAATAAAATATCTAAATTGTTACCATCCACTTCAATCAGCAATAATGCCTGCCATTCGGGTTTAATAACAAAATTAACCTCTCCAGCATATTTAATACTCCAATCAATGGCATCGCGTTCCATAAATTCCATAGCACTTGGTGTAATACCTGCTCTAAAGGTTGCTCCAACAGCCTCACATGCCTTTTCAGCAGAAGCAAAAGGAACGAGCATAAGCAAATCATGTTTTGGTAAAGGAATTAATTTAAAAACAATTTTTGTAATTATACCCAACGTACCTTCACTTCCTACCATGAGATGCGTTAAGTTATATCCAGTTGAATATTTTAATGTATTTGCACCGGTCCAAATAACATCTCCATTGGGTAAAACTACTTCGATATTTAATACATAGTCTCTTGTTGTGCCATACTTAACTGCTTTTGGTCCACCACTACTATGAGCCACATTTCCGCCCAATGAACAACTTCCCCAACTTGCAGGATCTGGTGGATAAAACAATCCAACTTTTTTTACCTCTTCTTGAAATATATAATTTATGACGCCTGGTTCAACAGTTGCTTGAAGATTTCGTTCGTCAATTTTTAAAATTTGATTGAAGTATTCCATACTTAAAACAATTCCTCCAAAAATTGGCAAAGCCCCGCCACTTAATCCAGTTCCGGCACCTCTAACGGTTACGGGTATTGCATGAGTGTTCGCGAACTTCATGATTAATGAAATTTGTTCAACAGTTTTTGGCTTTAATACAACTTCGGGCTTAAACATTAAATCTTCTGTTTCATCTCGACCATACTTTTCTAATTGCTCAAGATTCGTCGAAATATATTCAGCATCTAATATCTGATTCAAAGAAATAATATGTTCCGAAGTGATTTTAGTATATGTCATGTTAGGTTGCTTTTTCTTTAAAATGTAATTGAATGATTTTTTCTACGTCCTCTTTTTTTTGAGTTCCAAGTAAAAATGGTTTTTTATTAGCTAATGTAAATTTAATACCATCATTACCCGAAACATTGTAGCACCAGCCATTTCCGGTTATACTGTATTTAACTCCCCAACCACCATAATCTGAAAGAGGATCGTATTTAACCAATGAGATCGTTTCTATTTCAGACCAAAGAATTGTTTTTTTACAAAAAGGCAACCCTTTATAATTTATAAAAAAACCTTTGCTGTTAATCGCTGTTTGTAATTTCAAACTAAAAAACCAACTAAATAAACCTACTAAAAATAAAATGATCGCATAAAAAACAAACGGATTCTTTTGTTGGTTTTTGGTTTGTATGACATCCCATTGCACTAACAAAAACAATATGAAAACCAAAACAACTGGAAAGCCAGCAATAAAAAAGTGCCAACCTTTTCTGAATTTTTGTATTTCACGAAATTCTAAATTCATATATCAATCGATAATCTTATTTTTTCAATTTCATTACGGCCCATTCGTTTTTACTAAAACTATCTGTTAATCTAAATCCAATTTTTTGAGCTAAAGCAGTTAATTCATCTAAATCGGTTGTAAAAAAACCACTGAGCAGTAGATCTCCTCCTTTATTTAAACAAGTATAGTAATATGGTAAATCTTGCTTTAATATATTTTTATTTATGTTCGCTAAAATAACATCGAACATTTCTAGTTTAGGCAACAACGAAGCATCGCCTTTTTTAAATATAATATCTGAACACCTATTTATCCCCGCATTCTCAATACTATTTTCAATACTCCATTCATCAATATCAATTCCTAACAAAGTGGTTGCTCCAAGTTGTTTGGCTAAAATAGCCAATATACCTGTTCCGCAACCCATGTCTAAAACTGACTTATTTTTAAAGTCTAAACTAAACATTGTTTTACTTACCAACCAAGTCGTATCGTGATGACCCGTGCCAAAACTCATTTTAGGTGTAATTACAATATCATGTTTTACATGGTCTGCCTTTTCATGAAAATGTGCACGAATACATACTAAATCATCGACATAAACGGGCGAGAAATTTTTCTCCCACTCTTCGTTCCAATTTGTTTTTGGAATTTCTTTGCGAGTGTATGTGAAACTAAATTCTTCAAAAATTAATTCTTTAACTAAACTTTCGTTATCTATTTCAGATTGTATGTATCCTTCCAAGCCAATTTCGTTTTGTGCAAAACTTTCAAAACCAATATCGGCTAATAAAGCGATGAGTATATCTGATCCGGGCTCTGGAGGGTTAACTGTAAACGTGTATTGTAAATAATTCATGTTTTTTTATTTAAAAAAATTAAAAAGAGGTAGTAATTGCACAAAAATCATCAGCATTTAAAGAAGCGCCACCAATTAATCCTCCATCAACATCTTTACATGCAAATAAATCATGTGCGTTTTTTGCATTACAGCTTCCACCGTATAAAATGGATGTATTTTGAGCAATATCATCAGAGAAAATGGACGCCACTTCGGTTCTAATAAATTGATGCATTTCTTGTGCTTGCTGAGTTGTTGCAGTTAAACCTGTTCCAATTGCCCAAATGGGTTCATAAGCGATGATGATATTTAAGAATTCGGAAGCTGAAAAGTGTGATAAAACTTCTGCCAATTGAGATTTGATAACCTCATAATAAAATCCGCCTTCTCTCTGATCTAATGATTCGCCAATACAAAATATGGGTTTTAACTGATGCTCCAAAGCTTCTTTTAGCTTTAATACGATATCTTCATTTGTTTCATTAAAGTAAGCCCTGCGCTCACTATGACCGACTAAGACATACTGACAACCCACAGAATGCAACATCTTAGCACTTACTTCACCAGTAAATGCACCATGAGGCATTGATGAACAATTTTGTGCGCCCAGATGAAAAGATACAACCTCGCCTACTTTTCGATTTAAACTTTCTAAAAAAGGAAAAGGAGGAATAATGATTTTAACAACTTCTGTTTGTTTCACTTTACTTAAAATTTCTTCAACCAGATAGACAGCCTCATCTAGTGTGTTATTCATTTTCCAATTACCAGCAACTATTTTTTTTCGCATCATTTATTTAACTCTAACTCGTGGATCTAAAATACCATAAATAATATCCACAACTATATTAGTAATTACAAATATAACTGCAAATATGATAGTAGCACCCATCACAACAGGAAGATCATTTTTTGTGAGGGCTTCAAAAACCTCATAACCGATTCCCTTCCAACTAAATATTTTTTCAACAAAAATAGCGCCAGCCATTAATCCTGCAAACCATCCTGAAATAGCTGTAACTACTGGATTTAAAGCGTTTTTAAGTGCATGCTTAATAACGACCCTATAAAAAGACAAGCCTTTAGCTTTAGCTGTGCGAATGTAATCTTGCCCCAACACATCTAATAATGAACTTCTCATTAATTGAACGACAATAGCCAAAGGTCTAATGCCCAGAGTAATGGCGGGTAAAATTAAATTTTTTAACTTCAATGTTTCCCCTTCCCATACATCGATGTCATACAAACTTCCTGTTGGAGACAAGCCTGTATAATCTTGTAAAACATACCCAAACAGCCAAGCGATAATTAATCCAACAAAAAAAGAGGGGGCAGCCATTCCAAGCACAGTAAATAAAAGAGCAAAGCGATCAAAAAATGTATTTTGTTTTATTGCACTGATAATTCCTAAAAAAATGCCAACAATGGATGCAATAAAAATAGACGTAAAGGCTAACACAACAGTTTCAGGTAAAGTTTCTTTTATAATATCAGCCACAGGTCTTTTCGAAATATAGGAACGTCGCAGATGCGGAAATTTAAGCACTAAACAAGTATTACCAAAAACAGCTAAGGATGTCCAAGAATACTTCTCAGGATTAAGATACCAACTACTTTTCGCGCTCTTATAGTTATGAATAGAAAGAGGAGATAAATCATTAATATACATGCCGTATTGTTCCAAAACTGACTTATCGGTCCCTAAATCTTTATGAATGGCTTCAATGGCTTCTTTATTCGCTCTTTGACCAAGAATAATGGTAGCTGGATCGCCAGGTAAAATATTAAATAAGAAAAATATTACGGTGATCACTCCGAATAAAACCAGAAAACCATATAATATCTTTTTAGTTACGTAACGAATCACAAAATTTAAATAAAAACTTTAATGTGCTAAGTAAATAAAATAAAATTGGATATAAAATATTTTTAGTGAACATAGAGGTATTAAGTGACAAATTAAATTTTTAAAGTAAATTTGTAACACGACATGGATTTTAAAAATAACTTATATATATTTTCATTACTGATTTGTATAGTTAGTTTTAATTTACATGCACAACGCGTTGGGGTTGTTATGAGTGGAGGTGGCGCAAGTGGATTAGCTCACGTAGGTGTTTTGAAAGCGCTTGAAGAACATCATATTCCGATTGATTATATTTCTGGAACTTCCATAGGCAGTATTATTGGTGGTTTATACGCCTCGGGTTATTCTCCAATAGAAATTGAAAAAATGGTGAAAGATGAAACCTTTTATAAATTAACTAAAGGCGAAATGTCTGTTAAGTTAGGCTATTATATCAATAAAAGAGAAGATTACGCATCATGGCTCATGCTTAAACTATCGTTTAATAATTCGTTTCTAACAAATTTACCAACTAATCTAATAAACTCTGTTCCGATAGATTTTTATTTGATGGAAACATTTGCTGCCCAAAATTCGGCATCTCATTATGACTTTGATAGTTTATTCGTCCCATTCAGATGCGTTGCTTCCGATATTGTAAAAAAAGAAAGTGTAGTTTTTAAAAAAGGTGATTTACCATCTGCCATAAGAGCGTCGATGAGTTATCCCTTTTACATAAGGCCAATTACAATTGATAGCGCACTTTTATTTGATGGTGGACTTTATAATAATTTTCCTACCAACATCATGTATGATGAATTATTTCCTGATTTAATCATTGGTAGTTCGGTAACAGAAAACACAGAAATACCAAATGATGACAATGTGTTTTTACAACTTCGTAATATGCTTATGAAGAAAAGTAATTTTAATCCTGTTTGCGAAAATGCTATTACAATTCAACCTTGGGCGAATGTTAATAGTTTTGATTTCGATATGGTACAAAGATTAATAGACAGTGGTTACGTTGCAACAATAAGACAAATTTCAGAAATAAAAAAACATATGTATCATTATTCTGATAGCCTTCAATTATTAGAAAAAAGAAATAGATTTAAAGCGAAATGCTTATCAGAAAAAATAATTTACAATAAGGTCATTGTAAATGGCGTAAACAAAAAAACAGAATCTTTTGTGACAAAAACAATCACGAAAAATCGGAAAGAGTTTACTATGAAACAATTGAAAAGACAATATTTTAGAATGATGTCAGATGAAAAAATAAAATCATCCTATCCCACTTCAAAACTAGATACAACTTCAGGAAAATATACTCTAACTTTAAAAACAAAAAAAGATAAACAATTTTTTTTAGATATAGGTGGTAATATTTCTAATCGTCCAATCAGCCATTTTTTCTTGGGTGTTCAATACAATCATGTTGGAAAAATTGGATTTACAGCTTATGCAAATGGATACTTGGGTAAACTTACTTCAAGTTCATTAACCAAACTTAGATTTGAAATTCCAACTAAAATCCCATTTTATATTGAACCTTCTATCACCATTTCTCGTTGGGATTATTTCAAAAGCAGTGCGCTATTTTATAACTTTGAAAAACCAGCCTACTTGATACAAGATGATTTTTTTGGAGAATTAAATATCGGCATGCCATCAGGTAATACTGGTAAATTTGAATTAACAGGTGGGATTAGCGAATGGAAAAATAGATATTATCAAGCAGAACAATTTACAAAAACAGACACAAGCGATGTTTCTATTTTTAATTTTCAGTTCGGCCAAATCTCTTATCAAATCAATACACATAATCGAAAACAATACGCTTCAGAAGGAACTAAATTATTGTTTAGAGCGAAATTTTTAAATGGATTAGAAAGTTATATTCCTGGCAGTACTGCTTTAGATTCTATTAAATCCATAAATACACCTGGACATAGTTGGTTTAATTTTAAAATAAGTATCGATAATTATATTAAACCCATTAAATATTTTAAAGTAGGTGTTTTTGGAGAAGCTGTTTATTCATCTCAAGATTTCTTTAGAAATTACGATGCCTCTATTTTGTCTGCGCCTGCATTTAATCCTATTCCAGAAAGCCAAACACTTTTTTTAGATAATTACCGCGCCCATAAATATTTTGCAACAGGTTTAAAACTAATTGCAAATCCTATAAAAAATATTGATGTTAGATTTGAAGGCTATTTTTTTCAGCCAGTACAATCCATTTTAAAAACAAATACTGGAAAAGCAGAATATAGCACGCCATTTTTATACCATAATTTTTTAGGAATGGGTGCACTAGTCTATCATTCGCCCATTGGCCCATTAAGCGTTGGTTTAAATTACTACGATAAGAAACAATATAATTTTTCTTTCTTCTTTCATTTCGGATACACTATTTATAATAAAAAATCAATAGACTGATTTTATTTTTGTGATTTACTCGTTCACAAATAAGATTAACTCAATAATTCCGTTTTTAACAAATTTTAATGGTTGCCATTTAACTTAAGCACTTAAATTTGAATTATTATAAATTCAACTATATTTATACTTTCTAAAACAACATTATGAAAACACTTTTTTTAAACATTGCCTTATTAACATGTATTTATTCTATCAACGCGCAAACAGGGTATGAAATAAAAATTAATTTCAAGAACTGTAAAGATACAGTAGCTTACCTTGCCTATTATCAATTTGACAAATCGTATTTAGCTGATACATGCAAGAAAATTGATAATGGAATAATAACCTTTAAAGGAAAAAATAAATTAGATAAAGGGGTTTACTATTTAGTAAGTCAAGATAAAGCGCGATACTTTGATTTTTTTATTGATGACAAAGATCAAAAACTGCAAATATCAAGTGATGCGAATGATTTAGTGAAAACATTAAAATGCTCAAACTCTAAACTAAATGATGATTTTTTCTCATATATAAAATTCATAACAGCAAAAAATATTGAATTTACTGATTTCAGAACAAAATCAATTGGAATGAAAAAAGAGGATTCAACAAAATTCATTACTGAAAAAACAAAAGAATTAAATGAAGGCGTAATAGCATTTGAAAAAAAATTCATGGATGATCACAAAGGAACATTTGTAGGTGATGTGATCAAATTAAAATCCGAAAAAGAAGCGAAAGACATTCCGAAAGCATCTAATGGCAGACCTGACAGCATGTATGTCTATAATTATTACAAAGCTCATTATTGGGATGGTTTAAATTTTGAAGATGATGGAATGATGCGCACGCCTTTCTTTGCCGATAGAGTCAAAAAATACTTTAATAGTGTTGTTATTCAAAATCCAGATTCGATTAATGTTGAAATTGATAGAATGATGGGCAAAACAAAACTAGGTTCTAAAATGAATATGTTTCTATTAGCTTATTTCACCCCAACTTATGAATCATCAAAGGTAATGGGATTTGATAAAGTATTTGTTCATATAATTGATACGTATTTCAGAACTGGAAAAGCGAAAGGAATTTATGATGACAAGACAGTCGATAATATTGAGAAAAGAGGAGATATTTTAAAACCATTATTACTAGGAAACATTGCCCCAGATTTATTAATGATTGATACTGTTGGCCACAAATCGATTGCTAAGATGGGCTTTGACACAGTAAAAACAAGTGCTGGCGCTACAAAATTATATTACGATAACATTCAAAATCTAACCCAACAATTTGTTACAATGGCCTCAGTTAAAGCTGAATACCTTGTGCTTGTTTTCTGGGATGTTGATTGCGGTCATTGTAAAACAGAAATACCAAAATTACTAGAAGAATACCATGCGTTATTAAAAGATAAAAAAGACGTAAAAGTATTTAGTGTTTACACACAACATGAATACGACAAATACCGCAAATACATCATTGAAAATAAATTAGATTGGATTAATGTATATGATGGTATTCATATTAATAATATCAAAGAAAAATATGATATTTATTCAACTCCAGTGATATATGTATTAGATAAAAATAAACGTATTAAAGCAAAACGAATAGGAACAGAGCAAGTAAAAGACATTATTGCTCAAATGGAAGCTGAAAACAAAGCTATTAAAAAGTAATTGTTACTTAGATTTATAAAAAAACCCCTTATTCAATACCGAATAAGGGGTTTTTTTATATTTTATAACACTAATTTTGTTAATATTTTGTTATTAACTAAATTAATATTACATTTGTCGCGCAAAAGATTTAATATTTGCATCCATATCATTGTGATTTAGCCAGACGTCGGCAAGGATAATCACAGCTACTGCGGAAATTAAATCAATATAGCAGCTAGTATTAATCAAAATTAAAAAACAAAAAATGACATTTCAAGACTTAGGCTTGGAGCCAATGCTCCTTAAGGCCGTAACTGAGATGGGCTTCGAAAGTCCAACTCCCATTCAAGAACAAACAATCGCGCAATTAAAAGACAAATCATCTGATTTAGTGGCTTTAGCGCAAACAGGAACAGGAAAAACCGCAGCCTTTGGTTTACCATTATTATCAAAATTAGATTTAACATCTCGTTTTACACAAACACTAATATTAGCGCCAACTCGTGAGTTATGTGTGCAAATTAGTAAAGACTTAATCAATTATTCAAAATATTTAGGTGGTTTAAAAGTAACGGCAGTATATGGCGGTGCGCCTATTATGGGTCAAATCCGTGATTTAAAAAATGGCTCTCAAGTTGTTGTAGCAACACCAGGCCGTTTAATCGATTTAATTGATCGTAAGGCTATGGATTTATCGCATGTAGACATAGTTGTGCTTGATGAAGCAGACGAAATGCTAAACATGGGTTTTAAAGATGATTTAGATTTAATTTTAAGTAATACACCTCCAACAAAAAACACATGGCTGTTTTCTGCAACGATGCCTCGCGAAGTTGAGCGTATTGCAAGTAAATACATGGAATCTCCATTAGAAATTAGTGTTGGCAAGAAAAATCAAGGTGCTGATACGATTGAACATATTTATTATACTGTTAACCAACGTGACAGATATGCAGCATTAAAACGTATTGCTGATTTTTACCCGGATATATTTGGGATTGTTTTTTGTCGTACAAAAGCTGAAACACAAGAAGTAGCAGATAACTTAATTAAAGATGGCTACAACGCAGATGCCATTCATGGTGATTTATCGCAAGCGCAACGTGATTTAGTAATGAAACGATTCCGTAGTCGTACCTTACAAATGCTTGTTGCAACAGATGTTGCAGCTCGTGGAATTGACGTGAATAATGTAACTCACGTTATTAATTACAATTTACCAGAAGAAGCTGAAAACTACACGCACCGTTCAGGTAGAACGGGAAGAGCAGGAAAATCAGGTATTGCTATCGCTATTGTAACGCCCCGTGAACAAGGCAAAATCAGAGATATTGAACGCATTATGGGCAATACCTTTGTAAAAGCTGATGTTCCAGATGGTGTAGCAGTTTGCGAAAAACAATTATTTCATTTGGTGACTAAATTACACAACGTAGAAGTAAAAGATGATGAAATTGAAAAATACCTTCCAAAAATATACGAAGAGCTAAAGGATTTATCGAAAGAAGAATTAATTAAACGATTTATTTCTGAAGAATTTAACCGCTTCTATAATTACTATCAAAACTCTCAAGATTTAAATATGGGTAATGATGGCGGAAGTAATGGAAAGACAACTCGATTCTTTGTTAATATGGGAGTTTTAGATGGGTTTAACAAAAACTCAATTAAAGATTTCCTAGTTGAGATTTCAAACATTCAAGCACGTATGATTTTTAACATTGATGTTAAAAATAGCTTCTCGTTTTTTGAAACTGAAAATAAATTTGTTGACCAGTTACTAGGTTTAAATAAGGCCGGTATTGAATTTAATGGTCGTGGTATTTCTTTTGAAGTATCAAAAGCAAAGCCTTCTGGCGGATACGGCGAAAAACGATCTTATGGCGGCGGTTCAAGAGAAGATGGTCAACGCCGTTCATACGGTGGAGGCGAAAGAAGCGGAGAGCGTAAATCATATGGTGGTGGAGAACGCCGTTCGTATGGTGGAGGAGAGAGAAGTGGAGAACGTAAATCTTATGGCGGTGGCGAAAGAAGCGGAGAACGTAAATCATACGGTGGTGGTGAAAGAAGTGGAGAGCGTAAATCTTATGGTAGTGGTGAAAGAAGTGGAGAGCGTAAATCATATGGTGGAGAAAGAACTTCAGGCGAACGCAAAACTTATGGAAGTGGCGAACGTAAACCGTTTGTAAGTTCTCGTGAAGGTGGCGAAAATAAGCCAGCAGGCGATAGACCATTTGGAGGCTCATCAGAAGGCGGAGAAAGACGCGGACGCTTTACAAAAGATTAAAAACGATGTTTTTGTGGGCACTGGAAACTTTCATTGGCACATTTAAACAACTATATTTGGACGCAAGTATATTATTTTAGAAATAAACCAACATTATTTTGTTGATTAAAAAAAGAATACTATATTTGCGTCCCTATTTTAAGAGGAATAACAATTTAAAGAGAATAAACTAACATGTCACGTATTTGTCAATTAACTGGAAAAAAGGCTATGAAAGGAAACAACGTTTCGTTTTCAAACGCTAAAACACCTCGTCAGTTCAAAGTAAATTTAAAAACTAAAAAGTTTTTTATCCCAGAAACTGGTGAGTGGGTTACACTTCGTGTATCAACTTCTGCAATTAAAAATATTAATAAAAAAGGAATTTACGCTTGTTTAAAAGACGCTGTAGAAAACGGCATTTTAGCTTAGTCTAAATTATAATATACCAACGAAAATGGCAAAAAAAGGAAATAGAATTCAAGTAATTTTAGAGTGCACAGAGCACAAAGACAGTGGTAAACATGGGACTTCTCGTTACATTACTACTAAAAACAAAAAAAATACTCCTGATCGTATTGAATTAAAAAAATACAACCCGATCTTGAAAAAAATGACAACTCATAAAGAGATTAAATAACCCATTAAAACTAAGATAAAATGGCAAAGAAGGTAGTTGCAACACTAAAAACCGGTAAAGGAAATAGCTTTACTAAAGTAATTAAAGTGATTAAGTCACCAAAAACTGGTGCTTATGCTTTTAGAGAGGAAATTGTTCAAAATGAACTAGTAGCTGATTATTTGAAAAAATAATTATACTGATATAATAACTATTTTAAAATTTCTTTCTTTTTAATAGGAAAGAAATTTTTTGTTTTTAAGAGAATTCTAATAAAAATGAGTACATCAAAAATAATTTCATCCTCAATTATTGCAATCGCACTAATTTTTATTGGAACAAAACTTAGTTCTGCGTGGCAAACAACCCACGTATCCTATAATAATATAGGTGTAACCGGTTTAGGTACTCAAAACTTTGATTCTGATTTGATTGTATGGAACGCCAGCTTTTCAAGAAATGCAGGCACTTTAGCGGAAGCAAATGCGTTAATTAAAAATGATATTGACGATGTGAAATCTTTTTTAAAGAAAAATGGAATTCCAGAAAATGAAATGTCGTTTACATCCCTAAAAATTAACAAAAACTATAAACAATTATATAATAACGAAGGGAACCCATCTGGAACCATCTTTGAAGGCTACAATCTTCTTCAAGAAGTTACAATCGAATCTAAAAACCTAAACGCAGTAGAAAAGTCTATAAGAGAAATTGGTGATTTAATTGAAAAAGGAATTGAGTTCACAGCTAACGAACCAGATTATTATTATACTAAACTAGCTGATTTAAAATTAGAATTATTAAAAAAGGCTACGCAGGATGCTCTGAAACGCGCTCAAACAGTTGCTGAAAATGCAAATAGTAGTATAGGTAATTTAAAAGGTGCTGAAATGGGAGTTTTTCAAATAACAGGACAAAACACAAACGAAGACTATTCTTGGGGTGGCTCTTTCAATACAAAAGCTAAACATAAAACGGCAAGCATAACCGTTAAACTTTCATTTGAATTATAATAATATGGGTTTATTTGATAAGTTATTTGGCAAAAAAGAAAAAGAAAGTTTAAACGAAGGTTTATCAAAAACAAAAGAAAGTTTTTTCGGTAAATTAGCTAAAGCTGTTGCAGGAAAATCAACTGTTGATGCTGATGTGTTAGATAACTTAGAAGAAGTATTAATTACAGGTGATGTAGGAGTTAATACAACTTTAAAAATCATTAAACGCATTGAAGAAAGAGTAGCTGCAAATAAATACGTTGGCACAAATGAATTAAATCAACTTTTAAAAGAAGAAGTTGCTGCCTTACTAACAGAAAATAATTCAACAGATGCGACATCGTTTGAAATTCCTCAATTACCAGCTTTACCTAATGGAGATAAAACGCCTTATGTTATTATGGTGGTTGGTGTAAATGGCGTTGGAAAAACAACAACCATTGGTAAATTAGCGCATCAGTTTAAAAAAGCAGGATATAGTGTTATTTTAGGGGCCTCAGATACGTTTAGAGCTGCAGCTGTTGAGCAATTAACCATTTGGAGTCAGCGTGTTGGTGTTGATATTGTTAGCCAAGGAATGAATGCAGATCCTGCTAGTGTGGCCTTTGATACCTTAAGTAGCGCTAAAGCAAAACAGGCAGATGTCGTTATTATTGATACAGCAGGACGTTTACATAATAAAATAAATTTAATGAACGAACTCACCAAAATTAAGATGGTGATGAAAAAAGTAATACCTGATGCGCCGCATGATGTATTATTAGTATTAGATGCGAGTACAGGACAAAATGCCATTGAGCAATGCAGACAATTTACAGCTGCAACAGATGTGACTGCTTTAGCATTAACCAAATTAGACGGCACGGCCAAAGGTGGCGTCGTGATTGGCATTTCAGATGAATTTAAAATTCCAGTTAAATACATCGGCGTTGGCGAAAAGATGGATGATTTACAAGTGTTTAATCGTCACGAATTTGTTGATAGTTTATTTAGCAACGAATAAACCAAGTGTCTTCTTAAAATAGAAATAGACCTAATCTATTTTTAAATCAAATTCAGAAACAGTTTCACCGTTTTTTTACATACAAGTTTCCTTTATTTGAAGAATAGGATTGTCACATTATTTAACTGATTAAAACCAAGTCAATGGAACTGTTTTACATCCTATGTAATTAAATGTCAAAGTAAATGTAATCGTAATCTTATCTTTTACTTATTTACCGACTCAATTCGACTGTTTACCGAATATAAATAATTTTTAAATATTTTTTAATTAATTTTAAACGATAATTTCTCAAAAAAAATGAAACTAAAATTAAAACTAAAAATGAAACTAAAACTACAAAATTTTTTAATTATTTTAATTACCATTGTTGCCTTTATACATGGTAATGTGATGTCGCAGTGTAACGTTCCTTCCTTAGTATCCGCTACACCAGCACAAAGGTGCACTCCAGGCGGTACTACAAACTTAGTTGCAACATCTAATGTAGGTACCTCTATAGCGTGGTATACTGTTGCTACTGGTGGTACTTCTCTAGGAAATGTTCCTACTGGAACTAATTTCAATGTAAGTGCATCTGCTACTACTACGTACTATGCGGAAGCTTTTACAACTGTGGCAAGTTCGATAACATTAAACTACACAGGTAATGTTCAAACTTTCTCTGCTCCAGTAACTGGTAGTTATACTATTCAGGCTTGGGGTGCTAAAGGTGGCAATGATGGATTGACTGGTGCAAATGGAGGATATGCTGCAGGAATTTACGCGCTAACTGCAGGGCAATCACTTTCTATTTATGTTGGGGGAATGGGCGGAAATTGTGCTTATCCAGGAGGTGGTTGGAATGGTGGTGGTAACGCTGGTCCTGGAGGTTGTTCTGGTGGAGGTGGCGGTTCATCGGATGTGCGTTTCGGTGGAACAGCTTTAACAAATAGAATTTTAGTAGCTGGCGGCGGCGGCGGCGCAGGAAATGGTATAAATGCAGGTGCTGGTGGTGGTCTATCTGGTGATAATTTTGCATCAAGTGGACCTAATAGCGGTGGAACTCAAACTGCAGGTGGAACCGGCGGTAATGGAAATGGTTCATTTGGCTTTGGTGGTAATCACACTGGAGACGGCGGCGGCGGTGGCGGCGGTTACTATGGAGGAAGTGCCGGTATTGGTGATAACGGCGGCGGCGGCGGCTCATCCTACATAGCAGGTGTTACAAGCGGAACAACCATTGCAGGAAGTTCATCTATGCCAAACCCAGCTGGAGGAACAATGACAGGAAATTCGGATAACGGTATTGTGAGAATTTTATATCCAAGTGCAGGTTGTGTTTCAGTTTCAAGAACACCTGTAACTTATAGTGTAAATCCGTTACCATCATTAGCTGTAAACTCTGGAGCTATTTGTAGTGGAGAAACATTCACAATAACTCCTTCAGGTGCATCTACTTATGTTTATACAGGAGGCTCAGCTAATGTTAGCCCAACGAGTAATACTAACTATACCGTAACAGGGACCAGTGCGTTAGGTTGTACTAACACAGCAGTTTCCTCAGTAACTGTAAACGCCATACCAACCGTAGCGGTTAATTCAGGAGCTATTTGTAATGGCTCTTCATTTACAATGATTCCAAGTGGCGCATCAACCTATGCTTACACTGGCGGTTCCGCTTCAGTGAGTCCAAGTTCAACAACATCTTATACCGTAACAGGAACAAGTGCAGCAGGTTGTTCAAATACAGCTGTTTCATTAGTAACAGTTAACGCCCTTCCAAGCGTAGCGGTTAACTCAGGTTCAATCTGTAATGGGTCTTCGTTCACAATGATTCCATCAGGCGCATCAACGTATGCTTACACAGGTGGGTCTGCTTCAGTAAGTCCAAGTTCAACAACAACTTATACGGTAACAGGAACTAGCGCAGCAGGTTGTTTAAACACAGCTGTTGCAACTGTAACCGTTAACGCTAACCCAACGGTAGCCGTTACCTCAGGGGCTATTTGTAATGGAGATTCATTCACGATGCTACCAAGTGGCGCATCAACGTATGCTTACACAGGAGGTTCAGCAACAGTTAGTCCAGGTTCTACAACTTCATACACTGTAACAGGAACTAATGCACTAGGCTGTTCAAACACAGCTGTATCTTCAGTAACTGTAAATTTATCTCCAACAGTATCTGTAAACTCAGGTTCTATCTGTAATGGAAGTTCATTCACGATGATTCCAACAGGCGCTTTAACTTATGTGTATTCAAGTGGTGCAGCAGCAGTTAGTCCAACTGCAACCACAACGTATAGCGTAACAGGAACCAATGCAGCAGGTTGTACAAACACAGCCTTATCAACGGTAACCGTTAATGCGATACCAACCATTGTAATACCTCCAACTGGAGTTTGTACAGGCGGAACAGCAACCCTTACACCAACAGGTGCATCAACTTATACTTACTCAGGAGGTTCAGCTATTGTAACACCAGCAAGTAATACAACGTATACCATTTCAGGAACTAGTGCAGCAGGATGTATTGGTAGTGCAGTTACAACGGTTTCAGTAAGTGGTTCTTTAATCTTTGCCGTTAACTCAGGTTCTATTTGTACAGGTAAATCATTTACCATGACACCAAGTGGTGCGGCAACATATACGTATTCAAGTGGTTCTCCAGTAGTGTCACCAACAAGTAACACCACTTACACCGTAACAGGAGCAAGTGCAGCAGGTTGTTTAGGAACAGCTATTTCATCGGTAACAGTTAACATTAACCCAATCGTTTCAGTTAACTCTGGTTCAATTTGTAATGGTTCATCATTCACGATGACACCAGCAGGTGCAGCTAGTTATGTGTACACAAGCGGTTCAGCAACGGTAAGTCCAACAGCCAACACAAACTATACCGTAACAGGAACGAGTGCTTTAGGTTGTACTAACACAGCTGTATCCAATGTAACAGTCAATGCTACTCCAACACTAG